>OFHN01001163.1_pt1 | contig 19834 bp, 17 predicted proteins | sample 1521321 | NCBI WGS metagenome assembly OFHN01 (sample SAMEA3504130, study PRJEB24116) | mouse gut metagenome | biome: mouse gut; feature: mouse-associated habitat; material: faeces | place: Denmark | collected 2011
CCAAATTAGTAATCAAAAATCAACGAGCTAATGTTCTAAAGTATATAAAACAAATTATGTTGAATTAAAATATTTTAATCATCCAAATAATAAAATAAGTAAACTTCATAATTTATAAAACCCATTCCCCCTTTAATATTATAGGTTCTATCAAAACAATCTACATTTAGAGTAATTATTACAATATTCTTAATAAAACATATATTTCTGATTACATTCATGTTTTAGATATAGCTGATGCCTATATCAACATATTAAAATATAAAAAGTCATCAATACTATTAACTAATTCATTAATTAATATAATAATTGCAAGACCAATTACAAATAATACTAAATCAAAATAAATTTTAAACCAACAGCATAAATTACTAGTATTGAAGATATAATTTCTTCTACTTGGAACTTTTATCTTAATCAAAAATAGGTTATAATAGTATAAAATGAGATAAGGAGGAAAATCATGGCTACAATAAAAGATATTGCCAATCTTGCAAATGTTTCTAGTGCTACTGTTTCTAGAATTCTTAACAATGATAAAACACTTTCAGTTCCTGAAGAAACAAGACGAGCAGTTTTTAATGCTGCCAAAGAATTGAATTATACAAAAAAAAGAAAAGTAACTAAAAATGATTTTACATTGGGGGTTGTTCAATGGTATTCTATGCAGCAGGAAATCGATGATCCATATTATCTCCAAATAAGACAGGGAATTGAAAATTTTTGTTTACAAAATCAAGTTAATGTTATTCGTACTTTTAAATCTGATCAAAATTATCTTGAAGTATTAAAAAATGTAGATGGTTTAATATGTATTGGTAAATTTAATGAACATGAAATTGTTCAATTTAAAAAAATATCTAATAAAATTATCTTTTTAGATATGCGAAGTCCTAATCATGAAGATAGTACAATTACATTAGATTTTGACAAAGCAGTAACTGATGCTTTAGTATATCTTAAAACCTTAAATCACAATAAAATTGGTTTTTTAGGTGGAAAAGAATATGTAGATGATAGCATATTATATCATGATAATCGTAAAGAAATATTTATTGATTTTTGTAAACAAAATAACATTACATATGAACCATATTTATTAGAAGGTGAATTTTCTAATGAATCTGGTTATACAATGATGATCGATATGATCAATCAAAATGATCTACCAACCGCAATATTTTGTGCTAGTGATCCAATCGCAATTGGAGCCCTAAGAGCTCTACAAGAGCGTAATATTCAAGTTCCTGAAGATATTTCTTTAATAGGATTTGATGATATTAAAGCGGCTAGCTTTACTACACCACCACTTACAACTGTTTTTACTCCAGCAGATTTAATGGGAGAGTATGGTGCAAGTATTGTTTATAATATTTTAAGTAAATATTCTTCACCAACACCAATGCAAATAACTTTACCATGTGTATTAATTGAAAGAGAATCATGTAAAGAACTAGAAAACTAGTTCTTTTTTATATGTTAATACACAGTTTACTCATAAACATAAAATAAATCTTATCTTGTTAAATAAAAACCTAGATAAACAACACTTAAACCAACATTATCAAAAAAATCCTTGATGATATTTATAAAACCATGTTAAAGAATTGTTACTTGTTAGTGATACTAAAAAATTATTTTCAAACACAATAAATAAAATTAATCCAAAAGACTAAATAACATAATAATATTTAAAAAACTAATAAAAAGCCAGTCAACTTTGACCAGCTATTTATTATATTAATATAAATAATTACCTAGTGGTTTTTTCATATGCTCAACAACATAACCACTACCTCCACGATCTTTTACATCCTCAACCATAGTAGTAATTAAGATTGGAGTATCACTATTAGTAGTCATTACTGTAAACCACCCTAATTCAGTTCCATTAGTATCACTTTGTGAAGATTTTAGTTCAGCAGTTCCTGTTTTTCCTGCCAATTCAATATCATTATGATAAATCGCATGTCCCGTACCATTACTATCACTAATAACACCTATTAAGGCTTCTTTAATAATATTAACAGTACTTTTAGAAAATGCTGATTTAATCCAAGACTTAGGCTTTTGATCAATAATTAAATATGGCTGAAAAATATTTCCTTCATTTACAAATGAACTATAAATTGATGCTAATTGAACTGGGTTAATTAATAATTCCCCTTGTCCATATCCACTATCAGCTAATTTTTGATCATCAAACTTACTATCCTTATTTAAATATTGTGAAAGATTCAAAGATAATTCAAAGGGTATTTTTTTACCAATCTTTAACTTATCATAACCTGAGGTTAATTCGTCTTTTCCTATCTCGACTGCACTTCTTGCAAAATAAACATTATCAGAATAAATAATTGCATTTTTTAAATTATTTGGAATTGGCGCATGTAAAGTAGTTACATAATAATTTCCCCAGCTAGAATCCTTTTGCCATTTATCCAAAGCTCCTAAATCTTTATTTGGCTCAATTTTTTTAGCATCTAAACCAATTGCTCCAGTAATTGGCTTCATGCTTGAACCTGGAATATATGTTGCTTTAAAACGATTAGTTAGTGGCTTTAAAGCATCATTATTTAAATTTTCCCACTGTTCACTATTAAATCCTAAAATAAAATCATTACTTGAAAATGAAGGAGTCGAAACTAATGCTAAAATCTCACCTGTTTTAGGGTTCATTGCAACAGATGCACTTTTATCATTTTGATATTCATTATACAAATCTTTCTGTAAATCAATATCTATAGTTAATTTGATATCTTTACCATCTTTTACTCTTTTATTTGCAATTATTTTAATTTCTTTACCATCTTTATCAGTAATAATAATCTTTTTACCATCAATACCTTTTAAATCTTTTTCATAAGCTGCTTCAATCCCACTTCTACCAATTAATGAAGTTTCGCTATAGCCCTCATTTTTATGTTTTTCTAAATCTTCAGCATTTACTTGTTGTAAATATCCAGTTAAGTGTGATGTAACTTCACCATAAGGATAATAGCGCACATATACTGTGTTTAATTTTACTCCCTTTATAGTTAATAATTGATTAGCTAATAATTTACCATCATCATCCTTTGCTATCTCTTTTAATGGAACAAAAGAATCATCTTTAATCCATGATGCACTCATGATTTTCTTTATCTTATCAACACTCATATCTAAAAGATCTGCAATTGCCTGATAATCACCTTCACCGTTTAGTTTTCCACGCACAAGTCCAACTGAATAAGCTTCACCAATTGTCGCTAACTCTTTATCATTACGATCTAGAATCTTACCTCTACTAGCATTATCAGTTAAAACTCTAACTTTATTTTCACCCTCTATTCCATCAAAAAGCATTTTTTCATTAAAAACTATCTCATCATTTTTAACAGTAATTTTATTATCATAACTTACTTTTCCAGCAATTGTATCCATTGATATAGTACAATTAACTACATTATCATTTATTTCATTAATTTTTACTTTCATATTTTTAGCTTCAATTCCATCATAAATATTTTCATAACGTGTCTCAAATACTTTCTGTGAAGTCCTAGCTAAAGACCCTTTTGTTAACATAGCATACATTTTTTTATAATCTTTTTTTACCAAATGTGAATAATACTCTTCTACTACTTCCCCTGCATCTTTTCCTTGGTTAAATAAAAAAAATACTAATGTAACAATAACGATTATTGCAACTCCAATAATAAATACTTTTGATTTTTTTAAACTTAAATTCATTTTCTTCCCTCTTTTCCATAAATGTTAAGTATATTGTAATTTCATTTTAATAATTTTACCACTACCTTATCATAGAATAAGTAAACCTGCAGTAGATATTATTAAAATAACAAATAATATAGGATCAAACATTCATTTTGAATATATTTAAATTCACATCATATGTTTAAGATAGTCAACTAAAAAAAATAATCAATATACGATAAAAATCATACAAAATATTATAAAAAGTGCATATGTTATTAAAGATACTTGAAAGTGTTTACAATATTTTTATCTAATGTTATACTTAGTAAAAAATTATAATAAATAGTTTTGTTTAAACTTGAATCAATATACTATAATTATAGAAAGGGGCAAAGTAATATGAAAAAAATTGTTTTATTATGTGATATGTTAAATGAGATGACAATTACTAACGATTTTTTAGTAAACAATATGAAAGAAGCATCATATAAAAATTCTATTGACTGCGAAATATACGCTTACCCTATTCAAGATGTGTATGAAAAAGCTAAAGATGCAGATGTCATCCTACTTACTCCATTAATTTGCTTTAAACAGCTTATGGTTGAAAAATTAGTTCATTGTCCTGTTGAAAAAATAGGTATGGGTGCTTATGCTAATATTGATGGTAAATATATTTTAGATCGAGCTTTTGCTAAAATATCTGAAAATTGTGTTCAATAATATGCTATTATAATTAAAATATATTTAACTGCAACTGTCTCTTTTTATTAGAAGTGACAGTTCTTTTAATAATTTGATCATCATCATTTAACTCTCCTAATAGCAAAGGACTATTTTCATTATGCATTAACATATTTTTTTTAACTATCTTATGATTACAAGCATAACAATATGTACAACCATGATCACAACTACTATAAGCACCAATATCTATACTCGCTAAACATAAGCAGTTACTTCTGTTTCGATTATTTTTTATTTCTAATGAATAACCTAATAACTTTTCAATATATTGTTTATCAAGACAGCTTCCTTTAATAATACCATATTTTTCTAAATCATATTTTTCACTACAAGTTTGAATCTGTAAATTATATTTAGCAGCAATTGCTCCTAAATGTTTAGATAGATAAATAATTTCCTCATCACTTAATTCATTAAATTTTCCGATAATATTTTTATAAATATCTAAATAACTTATTATCACAATATTAGTATACTTAAATAACAACTGACACATTTTTTCAAACATCTTTAAATGAAATTCAATATCATATCGTTTATTTAATAAAATTGGATCATATCTCCAAATTATCCTATCTTTTCCAATAAAATTACTTAAATTAATAAAACTCTTAATTATACTTAATTTAGGCGGCAAACCTGGTTCTATATCCTGATCATATGATGTAATTGTCTGACAAAAACAGTGCTAAAATGCAAATTATCCGCATAAATACAGCATTTAGAAAGATTTGAAAGAAAAAATATCAAGCAATTTACAACGATTTTACAACAAATGAAAGAGCCTTATGTAACGACTTATACAAAGAAATACAGAGTTATGGAAGAACGACACTTGAAACAGAGTGTCTTTTTCTATTTTGTAAAACAGTATAGATAGTATCTTAAAGGTATGAAAAATATTTTCTTCAAATTGACAAAACGCCTAATTTACACTAAAATAAGGGAAAAATATGAGAGGTAGACGACAATGAGCTTAGGAGAAGCAATTAGAATATCAAGGCAAAAAGCCTTTTATACACAAGAAGATTTTGCGAATAAACTAAATGTTGCTCTTTCAACTGTTAATCGATGGGAGTTAAATAAGGCAAAACCTAATGTAAAGACAATGAAATCTATTAAAGCCTTTTGTGTAGAAAATGAGTTGGATTATAAAATAATTGAAAACGAATGGCTTACCTTTTCAAAGGAGTGTAAATAAATGGCAAAAAGAGAAATCAAAACAGACTTATGGGTATATGAACTTTTAAAACAAGCTAATCTATCGTTAGACGCACAAGGCAGTGATATTAAAGAAATAGATGAAGCATTAAAGACTGCTTCTAAAAAAGGGACTGGAAATGTTGGCTTTCCAGAATATGTTGGTGTTGTAAAAGACTATTTACTTGTAATTGAGGATAAAGCAGATTTAAGTAAACATATTAAACTCGATGATAAGGGTTGTATTAGTAATGAAGTTAATGCCATAACAAATTATGCTGTCAATGGTGCATTGTTTTATGCCACACATCTTGCGAAAAATACATCTTACAATAAAATATTTGCATTTGGTATTTCTGGAGATGAAAGAAAACATAAAATTTCTCCAATATATGTAGATGAAACAGAATTTTATAGAGAATTATCTGAAGTACAATCATTTATTTCTTTTAATGAACACAACATTGATGAATATTATATTAGAGAAGTATTAAAGGAAGATACTGATACAGAGAAAGAAACAGCCGAAATTTTAAAAGACGCTTCTATTTTACATGAAGATCTTCGTAATTACGGAAATCTTCTTGACACAGAAAAACCATTGATTGTATCTGGGATAATGCTTGCACTACGGGAAACAGAATATAAAAACTTTTCTATTAGTGACTTAACTGGCGACTCTATTAAAACGGACGGACAAAAAATATATGATGCTATTGACGCTAATTTAAGACGAGCTAATGTTTCACCAGCTGTAAAGAAAGACAAAATATTAGGACAATTTGCATTTATTAAAGATACAGTAAAATTGAATGAAATTGATGAGAAGTTGAACAAAACACCTTTGAAACATTTTACTGAATTTTTATTTGATAAAATATATCGTTCAATTCGTTATTCACAATCAGCAGAAGATTATATAGGTCGTTTTTATGGTGAATTTATGAGCTATTCTGGTGGCGATGGTCAGACGTTAGGAATAATCTTAACACCAAAACATATAACACAGTTATTTTGTGATTTAGTCGATTTGCAACCATCTGATGTTGTATTTGACCCTTGTTGTGGAACTGCTGGTTTTTTGATTGCAGCAATGCACAATATGTTAAAAAAAGCAGATAATGAAGTGCAGAAAAAGAGTATCCGTCAAAATCAATTACATGGAATTGAGTTACGTCCAAATATGTTTACAATAGCAACAACTAATATGATTTTACGTGGCGATGGTAAAAGTAATTTAATTAACGACGATTTTTTAAAACAAGACGCAAATAAATTACAGTTGAAACAAGCTACGGTTGGAATGATGAACCCACCTTATTCACAAGGTTCTAAACAAAACCCTACCTTGTATGAAATAGCTTTTACAGAACATCTACTAAATTCATTGTCAGTTGGTGCAAGATGTGTCATTATTGTGCCTCAATCAACAATGACTGGAAAATCAAAAGAAGAAAAGTCCATAAAAGAAAATATTTTTAAGCACCATACATTAGAAGGTGTTATAACTTTGAATAAAGATACTTTTTATGGCGTCGGAACAATGCCTTGTATTGTTGTGTTTACAGCAGGAGAACCTCACCCTTCGGATAAACTATGTAAGTTTATCAATTTTGAAAATGATGGTTATAAAGTAGCACCTCATATCGGACTTTTGGAAACAGAGTCAGCAAAAGATAAGAAACAGCATTTACTTGATGTATGGTTTGATAGAATAGAAGCAGAAACAAAATTTTGCGTAAAAACAACTGTTGAATACGATGATGAATGGCTACATAGTTTTTATTATTTTAATGACGAACTTCCAACAGAAGCCGATTTTGATAAAACTATCGGTGATTACTTATCTTTTGAATTTTCAATGATAATGCAAGGAAGAAAATATTTATTTGATGAGGTAGATAATAATGATGAAATTGAGTGATAGAGAGTGGAAAGCAATATCTATAACATCTTTATTTTCCAATTTAGAAGCCGGTAAAATTAATAATGCAAGTATCCTTAAAAAAACTAATATAGGTGGAATTGAATATATTGGAGCAACAAATAGAAATAATGGCTGTTTATATTTTGTTGAAAAAGATGAAATATTATATTCAAAGGTTCAAAAAGGTAATTGTATAGGCTTTATTAAAGATGGTGATGGCTCAGCTGGATATGCTATTTATAAAAAAGAAGCTTTTGTTTCCACAGTCAATGTAATCTATGGGTATGCTGATTGGTTAAACAAATATACTGGATTATTTTTTGTTACTACTCAAAATTTAATAAAAAATAAATATAGCCACGGATATAAACGTAATTATGAACACCTAAAAGGTGATAAGGTTATGTTACCAGTTAATGATAATGGAGAACCAGATTATATTTTTATGGAAGCATTTATCAAAGAACGCGAAGCAGAAAAACGTAAAGAATATATTGATTATTGCAAGAAACAACTAGAAAATATCGGGGGGGGGTACAACCTGATACCTCTGGAAGATAAGGAATGGCAATCATTTTTTATTGTTGATATTTTTGATAATATTCAAAGAGGAAAACGACTAAAAACAGCAGACCATTTATCAGGTAAAGTTCCTTATGTTTCTTCTTCGTCATTAAATAATGGCGTAGATAACTTCGTATCGAACAAGAAAGGTGTTAGACGATTTTCTAATTGCATAAGTTTGGCTAATAGTGGTAGTGTTGGTTCAAGTTTTTATGAGCCGTTTGAGTTTGTTGCAAGCGACCATATTACGCACTTAAAGAATGAAGAATTTAACAAATATCATTATTTATTTTTAGCTACAATGACAAGTAGATTATCTCAAAAATACAATTTCAATCGTGAGATTAACGATAAAAGAATTTCAAGAGAGATTATTCTTTTACCGTTAGATGACGAGGGGGTTCCTGACTATGAATATATGGAGCAATATAGCAAAAATTTAATCTGTAAAAAGATTAGAAATTATTTAGATTATGTATTAGCAGAAAATCATTCTTAAGATCATAACGAAAAAGCAAGAATAATTTTATACGAAGCGTTTTCTATACCGACGGAGTGATCCAGACACGGCGGTGGGAAAATCTCTTAGATTTTTCTGCCGTTTTTAAGTGGCTGGTTCACTTCGTCGGTGAGCGAGCCTGTGGCGAGCGATTATCAAGCCCCCGTTATCTAACAAGGGGGGCACAAAAAACAAGAGACAATATACAATAGCAAGCGGAAAACGCTGTATTTACAAGGTAAAACCGCTTTTGACAGGGTGTTAACTAAAAAGCACTCATTTAACACATAAAAATTGAATAAGACATAGGAAAGACAGTTGATTTCAAATAAGGAATTGATTGTCTTTTTCTTTTTAACAAATTTAAGTATAGGCAATTATCAAATATGGTAGTTGCCTTTTTTGATTGGAGGAATTAAAGAATGAATGATAAAAACTTTATTGAAGAATTAAGACAAAAACGTAATGAATATGGAGTATCTCAAAGAAGATTTGCTGTTGCCTGTGGTATCAGTCGTACATATTTTAATCAAATAGAGAACGGTAGTGTTGTTCCCTCTGATGAACTAAAACAAACAATGCAAAAACAGATTGAGCGTTTCAATCCACAAGAACCACTATTTCTGTTGATTGATTACTTTCGTGTCCGCTTTCCTACTACGGACGCATTAAAGATTATTCGTGATGTATTACAACTAAAAGCCGATTATATGCTTTATGAAGATTTTGGAAAATACGGATATGAAAGCAAATATGTTTTAGGCGACATCAACATCATGTGTTCCATGCAAAAGCATTTAGGTGTTTTATTAGAACTAAAAGGCAGAGGGGGTCGGCAAATGGAAAGTTATCTATTGGCACAGGAACGCTCATGGTATGACTTCATGCTCGATTGTTTAACGGCAGGTGGTGTGATGAAACGGCTTGATTTGGCTATCAATGACCGAGCAGGAATATTAGATATTCCAAAATTAAAGGAAAAATACAAGGCTGGCGAATGTATCTCCTACTTTCGTATGCAGAAAGATTACAGCGGTACAGAAAAATGCGGTAGCGATTTACCAAAGAATACAGGAGAAACCTTATATCTCGGTTCAACCAGTAGTGAACTATATATGTGTGCTTATCAGAAGAATTATGAGCAGTATGCCAAAAATGGCATAAAAGTTGAAGATACGGAAATCAAGAACCGTTTTGAAATACGCATGAAAAATGAACGAGCCTATTATGCGGTTGTAGATTTACTGACCTATCGGGACGCTGAACGCACCGCTTTTTCTATCATCAATCATTATGTCCGCTTTGTAGATAGAGAAGATGATAAACCCAAAAATCAATGGAAAACAAATGATGATTGGGCATGGTTTGTAGGGGAAAATAGAGAGCCGATACGATTAACTACAAAGCCAGAACCTTATACTTTACAAAAGGCTTTGCTTGGTTACAAAGACAGGTTGCACCAACCATAAAAATGGTACAAGCATTAGACAGAGAAAATCATACAACGATACTGAAAGATATGATTGAGCAGGCAGAACTCAAAGATAAGCATAAACACTTATTACAATTAGAAAAATCAACCATAGAAGAACGCATAGATACCGCTGTCCCACAAGAGAATGACGGTATTTTTTAATTTCTTCAAAATATCTGCAACAAAACATCAACTTTCGTACAGATATGGTGCGAGAACAGGAAATCTAACTTGAGAGCATGAAAATTTTATTTGATGTACAGATATGAAAATTAAAAAGAAATTGAAATTATTTTGAAAAACCTGCAACAAAACAAGGTTTCTATTCCTTATATGGTGTGAAGTTGAGGAAATCTAAATTTTTTTGAAAATAAGTCATCAAATCGAGGTTTTCATTCCTTATATGGTGTGAAAGAGGAAAAAAGTTTTGAATAAATGTCGGAAAATCGCATTAGGTGGATAGTGTTGTGTGAAAGAAGAAAAAAATATTTTTCAAAATATCGAACAAATGGCAGTTTAGTGGATAGTGTTATGCGGAAAGAAGAAAAACTATTACCCATTTGTATTCAAAAGCATTGTCTGTGTCGAGTATTGGTGCAAGAAAGAAGAAATTATATTTTATTTCTTGATTTTGTATTCAAATAGCCATTAGCAGTTGAGTGTTGATGTGAAAAGAAGAAAATATTTTCATTCTCAACTTAGCATTTCATATTTTCCATTCCCTATATGGCGTAGAAAGAAAAAAGTTTAAGAAATGTGATACAAATAACGCTTTTCTTTCCTGATATGAAGTGAAGAAAATATTTCATTCCATTGTTGGCAGTAACAGTATTACACAGGTAGTTAGGGTATGAAAAGAAAAAGTTTTGAATTTTGGTTACATTATCCCTCTTTTTCAACGCGGTATATAGGAAAGATGATTTTCTTCTTTCCATCGTTCTTTGACAACTGAATAAAGCAATTCAATACCTTTGACAGACAGCGAGCCGTTGAAACAGATACGCCATTACCTTTCCCCTGCAAAAGCGAGTGAATATTGTTTGTGTTCATGTAAAAGACTTGTTCTCTTTTATCGCCATGACCTGTGCTGTCAGATAATGATACTCCCGTACAGCCACAGCTTGAGCGTTAAAAGCGTCGCACGCAATGGGTACGGCTACATTGGATAATGCAGAGGTGGAACTCCTGTGGGCTATGACAAAAGCCGTTGAATTGCTTAGAAAATATTTTACGGAAAGGAGTGAGAATTTATGCATGATTTAAGTATGCCATTATGGGAACGATACCTTATGACAATCGAAGAAGCGTCTAGTTACTTCCGTATTGGCGAAAATAAATTGCGTCAAATTGCCAATGAGCATAAACGAGAATGTGTCGTTATGAATGGTAACCGTATGCTTATCAAGAAAAAGAATTTTGAAAAAGTCATAGATAAACTAGAACAAATTTAGTGCAAAAGAGCCTTGTGCGTGTTATGATTTGATTAAGTCGTATATACAAGGCTCTTTCATACTTTGAAAGGAGTTTGAAAGATGTCAGCATTAAAAAGACGAGATAACAAAAACAGAATATTACAGAGAGGAGAAAGTCAAAGACCAGACGGAAGATACACTTACAAATATGTAGACGCATTGGGTAAAACAAAATATGTGTATGCTTGGAAATTATTACCGACAGATAGAACACCGAAAGGCAAACGAGATGATTTATCATTAAGGGAAAAGGAGCGTATCATACAAAGAGATTTGTATGACGGTATCGACACGCAGGGCGGTAAAATGACACTTTGCCAGCTATACGCTAAAAAGAACGCACAGCGACCAAATGTAACGAAAAATACAGAAGTTGGCAGAAAACACCTTATGAAAGCCTTAGAGGACGATATACTCGGTTCTAGGAGTATTGACAGTATTAAACCGTCAGACGCTAGAGAATGGGCAATCCGTATGCAACAAAAAGGGTTTTCCTTTGGAACAATCAAGAACTATAAGCGTTCGTTAAAAGCGTCCTTTTGTATGGCGATTGATGATGATTATGTAAGGAAGAACCCATTTGATTTTTCACTTAGTGAAGTAATTGAAAATGACAGTAAAACTAAAGTCGCATTAAGTGAAGAACAAGAGAAAGTATTACTTGATTTCATAGCACACGATACCTGTTATAAAAAGTATTATGATGATGTGCTGATACTGTTGAAAACAGGACTAAGAATATCAGAGTTCTGTGGATTGACAAAACATGATTTAGATTTTGAAAATCATTCAATCAATATCAATCATCAATTATTGAAAGATAAGAACGGCTACTATGTCAATGAGCCAAAGACAAAAAGCGGTATTCGTAAAGTACCAATGAGTGATGAAACAGAAACAGCCTTTAAGAGAGTATTAAAAAGGAAACAGAAACCTATGATAAAGGAGATAGACGGTTATCGCCATTTCCTATTTCTGTTAGAGAATGGTTATCCTACACATAACGCAACCTATAAAACATTATTGTTACGAATGATAAAGAAGTATAACAAAACACATGATGTTCCCTTGCCACATATCACACCGCATACACTAAGACATACATTTTGTACGAGATTAGCAGAAAAGAACATGAACCCAAAGAATTTACAGTATATTATGGGACATTCTAACATAACAATCACGCTTAACTTATACGCTCATGCGTCAGAAGTTGGAGCAAACAAAGAAATGAGAAGTATGATAGCGTGATTTACAACGAAATGTACAACGATTGAGAGTGAAGATATGCGTAGTGTAAACCCAGTTCTGCGGTAGATTGGAGAAATGAAAAAAGCCGACAAACCTTATAAAATAAGGATATATCGGCAATTCAAGGATTTATGAGAAGATATAGAAAAAGTTGATACTTTTTTAATCATAAAATAATACTTATAACCTAATTCATCAATCATTTTTAAATAGGGTATTATTTTTTGTGGATTCTTTGTACAAAAAGCAATACAATCTACAACATCTTTACTAATATTGATATGACTAACCTGTTGTTTATTATATGGATTTCTAACCAAAACATACCCTTCTTTTAAACGATTTATAAACCATTTTGGATATAAAGCACATATATCAGTTCGTCCTGAAACTTGTAAAATCATCATACTCCCCCTCTTATCTATTTACCATCATTATTTTTACACATTAAAATTAATTTTATGATAAAGTGAATCTGAATAAATCTTTTCATTAATTGCTATAATATATTAACATCATTATCATCATGAGCATTTTATCACAATTATTTCCAAATATTAACAATCATCTTCTATCATTTAGAAAACATTCATGTTATACTTTTCTATGATTTGAGGTGGCTTATGAATGAACAAAAACTTATTAATTTAATTGGAGAAATTGGCAGACTACTTTTAAAACATGGCGCAGAGATTTATCGTGTTGAAGAATCGTTGATTAGAATGTGTAAAAGTTATGGCTATCTAAATGTTGAAGTATTTGCATTACCAACATACTTTACCCTGACAATTGAAATGCATGATAATCATACTTATACCCTATCAAAACGTACCCAACAAAACCGTGTTAATCTTGATATGGTATATGAACTTAATAACTTAGTTCGCTATGTATGTAATATGTGTCCAGAGTATGATTATCTTAAAAAAGAAGTAGATAAAATTAAAAATACGCCAATAAATATGCCTTTAATTTTTATAGGTTATGGATTAGGAACGGGGTTTTTTACTACCTTCTTTGGAGGAAAAATAAATGAAACAATTACAGCTATGCTGATTGGCTTTATCTTATATTTTTTTATTTGGCTAATGGAAATTTTAGAAATTAATAATCTTGTTTCTACACTTTTATCAAGTATTCTCTTAACTGCTATAGCAATTTTTAGTTTTAAATTAAACATAATCAGCTCTCTTCAGTCAACAATTATTGGCTGTTTAATGATATTAACTCCTGGGGTTGCTATTACCAACAGTCTACGAGATATTATGAGCGGTGATTATATATCAGGTATGGCTCGAATGTTGGAAGCGTTATTAACAGCTACTTTCATTGCTGCTGGTGTTGGTATTATGATGGTTATATTAGGAGGTTAAAATGCAAGGATTAATTGAATGTCTTAGTGCTTTTATGGCATGTGTGGGCTTTGCTTTCATATTTAGAGTTCATCAGAATCTTCATTTTGCTATTATTGGTTCACTTGGTGGTGCTCTAGGATGGCTTGTTTTTTTACTTTGCAATGTTTTACATAATGAATTAGCAAGCTACTTTATTGCCATGACAATAGTTACTTTATTTGCTGAAATTGCTGCACGTATATATAAAGCTCCTGCTACTATTTTTTTAATTATTGGTTGCTTTCCCCTTGTACCAGGTCGTGGAATTTATCAAACAATGCTTTATTGTACCCAAGGTGAAAATGCACTCTTTTTAGACAGTTTCATTCATACTATTGCTATATCTGCTAGTTTAGCCTTAGCAATTATGATTGTGTCTACTATTTTTAAAGTCATAAAGAAATTATCTTATCATAAAATCAAGGTGAACATATGAAAATACTAGGATTAATAGTTGAATACAACCCTTTCCATCATGGGCACTTATACCATCTAAATAAAGCTAAAGAATTACTAAACCCTGATCTTACAATTGCAGTCATGTCAAGTCACTTTGTTCAACGTGGTGAACCAGCAATTAGTGATAAATGGACCCGAGCCCAAATAGCTATTAAAAATGGGGTTGATTTAGTTATTGAACTGCCATTTGTTTATAGTGTTCAAAGTGCTGATTATTTTGCACATGGTGCAATTGATATACTAGCTAAACTAAAAGTTACAGATATTGTCTTTGGTAGTGAAAATGGAGATATTAATATTTTTAAAGATATTGCCTACACAATAAAAAATAATCAAAAAGCATATAATAATATAGTAAAAGAACAAATGAATTTAGGTTTGCGATATCCTGATGCCTGCAATCAAGCTTTATCTTTGTTAATGAATAAGACTGTTACTACGCCTAATGATTTACTTGGTCTTGCATATGTTAAAGAGATTATAGATCATGATTATCCAATTGAAATGCATTGTATCAAAAGAACTAATGATTTTCATAGTTTACAAATTGAAGCTATCAGCTCTGCTAGTGCCATTCGCCATGCTTTGAAAAATAAAATTGATATAAAAAATCAATTTTGTAATTATAAAGAGTATAAGGAATTTTATTTTTTAGATGATCTCTATCCTTATCTACGTTATAAAATACTAACTACAAATAACCAATCATTAAAACAATTACATTTAGTAGATGAAGGGATTGAAAATTTACTTAAAGAAAAAATATTAGTATCTAATAATATGGAACAGTTAATAACTAATCTATCTTCTAAACGTTACACTCGTTCACGAATTCAGCGAATGCTAATTCATATTTTAATGAACAATACCAAAGATCAAATTATCAATGCAATGCATTTAAACTATATCCGAATACTAAAAATGAATAACAATGGTCAAGCATATTTAAATAAAATAAAAAAGGTTTGTGAGTATAAATTAATAACCAATTTTTCCAGCTATACACACCCTGCTTTAGATTTAGAATTTAAAGCCACAAAACTTTTATCATGTTTATCAATTAATCCAAATAAATTGGTTGAGCTTGAATATAAGAGTATTCCAAAATAACAGTTATTTACAATATTCTAACCAGAAGTTATATCAAAATTATATTTTTTGGTTTTTAATTCTTTATATTTTGAAAAGTATATAACATTAGTGTATTTTTAAAAAGAGTAGTAGAAAAAATTGTTTGAATTAAGAAAGTAAAGCATAACTTAATGTTTTATAAATAATTGAAATTTTTAAATACAAAAACAGCACAATTTCTTGTACTGTTTTTTTACATAAATAACTATTAACCTCTTAATACTGCTCCAAAATCTTTTTCTACTGCAGCTAAAATTTTATTCATTGAGTTATTTACTGTTGCTTCATCTAATGTTCCTTTTGAATCTTGGAAAAGCAAGTTGATTGCAACTGATTTTTTACCAGCTTCAATATGTTCTCCTATATAAACATCAAAAATCTTTGCCTCTTTAACAAGTTGTTTACTCGCTTGAATAATCTTACGACATACATCATATGTTGGAACATCTTGATCCATAACTAAAGCAATATCACGGCTCACAGATGGATACATAGGAATTTCTGTAAATTTAACTTTACTAGTTTTCATATTTAGTAGAGTTGTTAAATTTAATTCTACGATATATACATCTTTAACATCATATTTCTTTTCCATCAATGGATGAATATTACCAACTACCCCAACTATTTCTTTGCCGATCATAATGTATGCAGTTCTTCCAGGATGATAATTCTTATCATCTTGATTCGCACGTACTAATTTATATCGTGATTCTTCAATTCCTAAATTTTTAAATATCGTTTCAACAAAACCTTTTACTAAATAGTAATCTGCTTTATATGAAATTTGTTTAAATGGTAAACCATTGTATTCACCACAACAAGCAATTGCTAAATTTTGCAACTCAACATCTTTTGAGTAGGTAGTTGATAATTCAAAGATATTAACATCCTTGATATTATGAGATTGATTATAATTTATTACTTGTAATAAAGAACCAACTAGTGATTTTCTCGTTACACTTCTTTCCTCACCTAATGGCATCGCTAATTTAACTGTATCATTTATATGAAAAATATTAAAATCATTTACCATTGCTGGTGATGTTAATGAATAAGTTAAAGTTTCATGTAATCCTTGATCTTTTAATAAATTACGAATCAAATGTCTCTTAGTTTGTACGTTGGTTCTTTTACCAACAGTCATTGACATTTCTGGTAATGTTGAAGGAATTTTATCATAGCCATATATTCTTGCAACTTCTTCAATTAAATCAGCAGCAAGTGTAATATCATTACGATAAGTTGGAACTTTTACAGTAAAATCTTCACCATTAACAGTAAATTCAAATTTTAATGCACTAAATATATCTTTAATTTCATCAGTAGTTATACTTGTTCCCAATAATCCATTTACTTTTGAAGTACTAACTTTTACATAACGATCTTCAATTTTTAAATCAGTTGTAACACTTTTATAAATTTCTTGACCATCTGCTAATTCAACCAAAAGATTAGCACATCGTTCTAAAACATTTAAAGAATTAGCAGTATTTAATGCTCCTTTAATATAATGTTGAGAAGCATCTGTCAATAAATTTAAGCGACGTGCTGTTTCTCTCAAACTTGCACCATCAAATGTAGCAGCTTCAATAACAATATTAGTTGTGTTTTCATCAATTTTAGTGCTATTAGCTCCCATAACTCCTGCTATACAACCAATTCCATCATCAGTTGAAACAATAATATCATTAGGCTCAATTTTATATTCTTCACCATCTAACATTATCTCTTTACAATCAAATCCTGTCTTAACTACGAACTCTTTTTTATCTAATTTATCATAATCATACATATGAATAGGTTGTCCAGTTTCTAACATCACAAAATTAGAAATATCTACTATATTGTTAATTGGCTTTATACCACTTGCAATCAAAGCATTTTTAAGCCATGCTGGTGATTCTTTAGTTGTTACACCTTTAACTAATTTTGCCCCAAAAAATGAACATAATTCAGTTTCAACTTTTACATTTATTTCACTACCATCAATTCCATTTGGAGTAACTTTTGGCAAATTGACTTCACGATTTAAAATGGCAGCTACTTCATAAGCAAATGAAGTCAAAGCCATACAATCAGAACGATTCGGAGTTAGCCCAATTTCTAAAATCGTATCTTTTAACCCTATATATTCAAGTGGATCTTCACCTATAGGTGCATCTGCATCTAAAACATGTATCCCATCTTTATCTTCTGGTTTCAATAATCGCTGATCTAAGCCTAATTCAGCAATTGAGCAAATCATACCATTAGATTCAACACCTCTAATTTTACTCTCTTTAATTACAAATCCTCCACCAAAATCACAACCAGGATTAGCTACAATTACTTTCTGTCCTTTAGTTACATTAGGGGCTCCGCATACAATTTGTCTTACTTCACCAGGCTTAACTTCAACTTGACATATATTTAAATGATCACTATCAGGATGTGCATTACATTCATTAATATAACCAATAGTCATATTATTTCCATTGGCCAGTTCATGTATTCCTTCCACTTCTAAACCAATTGAAGTGATTCTATCAGCTAATTCTTTAGGATCCTGATCATCAACTTTTACATATCTATTTAATACTTTTAAACTAATATCCATTACTTTACTCCTTTCTACTAAATTGATTTAAAAATCTAATATCATCATTATAGAAATTACGAATATTATCAATACCATATTTAAGCATAGCAACTCGTTCCATTCCAATTCCAAAAGCAAAACCTTGATATACTTCGCTATCAAATCCACACATTTCAAGAACACGAGGATTAACCATGCCAGCACCTAGAATTTCTATCCAACCAGTATGTTTACATATTGAACAACCCTTTCCTCCACAATTATGACATGAAATATCTACCTCTACTGATGGTTCAGTAAATGGAAAATATGAAGGGCGTAACCGTACTTCACGTTTTTCACCAAAAAATTTGCGTGCAAATACTTCTAAAGTTCCTTTCAAATCAGCCATAGTAATATTCTTATCAACAACTAATCCTTCACATTGCATGAATTGATGAGAATGTGTAGCATCATCATCATCTCGACGATATGTTTTGCCTGGACAAATAACTTTAATTGGTCCTTTACCTTGTGCTGCAAGCATTGCATGAGCTTGAACAGGAGAAGTATGTGTCCTCATCAAAGTATTTTCATCAATATAAAAAGTATCTTGCATATCACGTGCTGGATGACCTTTTGGCAAATTCATTAACTCAAAATTAAAATAATCAGTTTCCACCTCAGGACCTTCAGCAATTTGATACCCCATTCCTAAAAACAGCTCCTCTATTTCAGTTACAATTGTTGATAAGGGATGTAATGTCCCTTGATCTAATTTATAACTTGGTAAAGTTATATCAATTCGTTCCTCATTAATTTTATCTAAAATAGCTTGATTCTCTAAAATTTCTTTTTTATCCTCAACTGCTTTAGATAATTCCTGTTTTACTAAATTAGAAGTCTGTCCAAAAATTTTACGATCCTCAGCAGCCATATCTTTCATTGATTTCATAGCTTCTTGTATTGGACCTTTTTTACCTAGATATAATATCCGAATATCATTTAACTCTTTTAAAGAAGAACACTTTTCTAACTTAGCCAATGCTTCTTCTTTAATCAATAATAATTCATTTTCCATTTAATTCCCTCCTAAAATATAAAAAATCGCTCCAAATAGGAACGATTATATCGCGGTACCATCCTAATTCATGATTAATAATCATGCACTTAATTGACTGTAACGAAGTCTAAACGGCGATGATTAATCGCACTCCAAGGTGAATTCAATAATTCAATCGTAGAAGATTTACACCAAAATATCTTCCTCTCTAAAACAACTTCCTTATCTACTACTCCTTATCAACGTGTTATTATACCTAAATATTATAACGTTTTTAAAAACATTTGACAATAGAAAAGATAAATATTTACAACAATAAAACATCCAGAAGAAAGCATGAGGAAATAAAAAAAGACAAAAAAAAGAACCGGCAGCTTGCTATTGTCGCACCGCA
>OFHN01001164.1_pt1 | contig 19828 bp, 18 predicted proteins | sample 1521321 | NCBI WGS metagenome assembly OFHN01 (sample SAMEA3504130, study PRJEB24116) | mouse gut metagenome | biome: mouse gut; feature: mouse-associated habitat; material: faeces | place: Denmark | collected 2011
TGGCCTTTACAATCAGGGGCTTAAAGGGCTTTGTAATGTAGTCCACAGCCCCCAGTATAAAGCCCTTCTGCTCGTTTTCCACATCCGAAAGGCTGGTAATCAAAATAACCGGAACGCTTTGGGTTACCATTTCCTCCTGCAATTTTTTCAGCAGCGTAAACCCATCCATTCCCGGCATCACCACATCCAGCAGAATCAGGGAATAGCCTCTCCTGCTGGCGCTGCAAAGCCCCTCCTCCGCCGTCTGTACAATGGTAACCTCATACTCATCATCCAAAATGGCCTTTAGCTGGGCTGCTTGCAGGAGGCTGTCATCAACGATGAGGATCTTCTCCACGTCGAACACTCCTTAAATCTAAAAAATACTTGGCAGCAGTTTTTCTGCCGCCTATAAAAATTTGCACCTGTTTGAAAAATCAAAAATACACCATTTTTCAAGCAAGCCCTGATTTTTATTTTATTTAGAGCGAAGGCCCAAAGCAAGTCCGCCGGGCTTGTCATCTCCAAGCGAAAAAGCCGGTCCTTCCCTCTGATAACATACTATGTACATCCAAAAGCTGTTGCCAGATTTATGGCCTGGTACAGCAAAAGCCCGGATTTCATCCTTTTTGTCCCTTTCCTTAATATAAAGGATTCTCTGCAAAACCTTTTTCGCCTATCGACTAGAAAAGCCATCTGTGCTATAGTAAAGGGCAAAGAGAATGGAGGAGCCGCAACAATGAGACCGATGGATGCGATTTTGGAGGATGCAGAGAGGCTATTTGATTTTCTGGCGGATACAAAAGCGCCGTCCCAGCCAGCGGATATCATTCTGGCCATGGGAGGCAGCGATTTGCGGGTAGCCGACACAGCGGCGCAGGCGTTTTTGGAAAAGCGCGCAGAATGGCTGCTTTGCACCGGCGGATTTGGAAAGGACACCGGCGGGGTTTTGCCAGAGCCGGAAAGCGTGCTTTACGCCAAGCGATGTGTGGAATTGGGGGTTCCAAGGGAGCGCATCCTTATAGAAGACCGCTCCACCAATTCCGGCGAAAACTTCCGGTTCGGCAAGGCGCTTCTGGCGGAAAGGGGGATATTTCCCCGTACCGGCATCATCGCCAGCAAGCCCTATATGGCTAAGAGGGCCTGGGCCACCGGTACAAAACAGTGGCCGGAGGTCTGCTGGAGCGTGACCTGCCAGAAGGTGGGTTTTCGGGAATACCTCCAGCACAGCGGCGACCCCAAGCTGGTGCTGAACCTGATGGTGGGCGATTTGCAGCGCCTGCGGATATACGCCGGGACCTTCCAGGCGCCGGTGGAGATTCCCGGCCCCGTCTGGGCGGTCTATGAGCGCCTGGCGGCAGACGGCTACCGGCAATTCGTCCTTCCTAATTCCTAACCGCAAAGGGCTCCTTTTTTTACACCGAGCCAATCTCGATGGTCTGGTGGGCGTAGTATTCCTCCATCGCCCCCAGGGAGATGACATTTTCCTTTTTCTCCCAGCTGGCAGACGCGTCGGCCAAATCGGGGGCGCCGTGCCAGCTGCCCATACAAAGGAAGCGCCGCTCCCCCGCAGGGGCCGCCCGCAGATAAACAAAGGGAGCTTCCCGTGTATAAAGACGGACATATTCCCCGCTCTTTTTGCAGCTGAACTGGAAATACTGGCTGGTGGGTTCCCTAATAACAAGCCCGCTGTCCAGCTTTCCGGAATCCAGAAAAATCACCCCGTCCTCCGGCTCCCACATCTGGGTGTTCCGGGTAAGGAAGCCCTTATCGTCCTGCTCCTGGACGGTGAGGGCCTCCAGCTGCTCCAGGCGCAGGCCATAATCCGCCTGGGTGGTGCCGGATACAAAGGGACAGTTAAAGGCAGTGAGGAAACCGCACTGGAAGTACATGGTCTTGCGGTCGTAGTTCAGGACCTTCATCCGGCAGGAGATATGGTTTCCCTTCAGGGCGTAGGTTGTTTTCACCGCAAAGCGCCAGGGATATATGGCCTCCGATTCCGGGGTGCTCTCCAGGCGCAGACAGATAAGGCCCTTGTCCTGGCAGACCAGCTTGTGGCGAAGCCGCAGCGCGAAGCCGCCCCGCGGCATCTGGTACTCCTGCCCGTCCATCTCAACCCGGTCCCCCAGCAGGGGCCCGCACACCGGAAAGAGCACGGGGGCCTTGTGAGGCCACACAGCCGGGTCCCCCTGCCAAAGATATTCCCGGCCGGTACCCTTATCCAGGATCGAAGCCAGCTCCGCCCCCAGCATTTCCACCGCCACCCGGAACCGGCTATTCTCCATCGTCAGCTGCATCTTCGCCATCCTTTCCTGTTGCCGCCCTACAGCCAGTTTGAAACCGGACTCCAGCGGATTGTCCAAATTTTTCCCGATTCTTCCTTGCACTTTTCCGTATAACGTGTATAATAAAATAAGGATTTTTTCTGTCCGGGTCCCAGGCCGGAAGCTGTGGAGCGAGCTTTCCGCAGGATAAAGTGGAGACTTTGTTTTTTTCAGGTATGGACCCTATTTTATATTATACTTGTCTTTTTCAAAATTTTCTATAGAAAAATGGTCTTCCGGCGAAAAAAAGGAAATATTTAGGGTAAGATTTTTGAGATTCAAGGGGGAAAGTCCGCCAGGCTTTCCGGGAAGGGGAAATTTATGGCCGCCATTATCACCACTGTCACCAATATCCGGGCTGTTCTGGATGGTAAGATCCGGACCTGTCACCTGCGCATCAGCGAAGGGCGCATCCAGGGGATTCTCCCTCCGGGGGATGCCTACGGCAGAGTAATTGACGGCCATGGGATGCTGGCCCTCCCCGGTTTGATTGACGCTCATATTCACGGAGGCTGGGGGGTGGACCTGGGGGCGGTAACCAGCCCCAGAGAGGTGCGTTCCTTCCGGGATTTCTGCGCCTCCCACGGGGTCACCTTCTTCCTCCCCACCCTGAGCGCCGACACCGAAGAGCACCTGCTTCGGGCCGCCTCCGCCATCGGGTCCGCCAGCTGTCCCCAGATTGCCGGCATCCACCTGGAGGGTCCCTTCCTGGCGGAGGGCTGGCAGGGGAGCCACATCTCCAAAAAATTTCTGCGGGAACCGGACTACGACCTTTTCCAGCGCATCCAGGAGGCCTCCGGCGGCATTGTCAACCGGGTCACCCTCTCCCCAGAGCTGCCTGGCGCTGCGGAGTTTACCCGCCGCCTCACCTCGGACGGAGTGCGGGTCTTTTTGGGCCACTCCGGGGCCACCTACCAGCAGGCGATGGACTGCGTTCGGGCCGGGGCCATCGGGGTCACCCATATTTTCCACCACACCGCCCCCATGGGCCAGGAGCAGCCCGGCCTTGTGGCCGCCGCCCTGGAGCAGGACCTCTTCTGCGAGGTAGTCTGCGACGAACGGTGCACCCCTGCCCCGCTTCTCCGCCTCCTGCTGCGCACCAAGGGGATTGGCCGGACGGCGGCTGTCACCAATGGGCTTTTTGTAACCGGGCTGGCAGACGGCCTCTACCCCTTGGGAGAGCGGAGCGCCGCCCTGCGGGACGGGGTCTTTACCTACCTGGACGACGGAGCCTGGGCTGGCAGCGTTCTCACTGCGGAGGAGGGGCTTACCCGCCTGGGACAGGCCACCGGGCTTTCCCTCCCCCAATGCCTGCCCCTCTTCTCCTCCTCCCCCGCCCGGATGCTGGGTCTTTCCCACCGCAAGGGCAGTCTGGAGGTGGGCAAGGACGCCGACCTGGTGCTGCTGGACAAAAACAACCATGTCCGCCTCACCATCAGCCAGGGGGATGTCATTTACGATTCAGCAGGCTGATTTTTTCCAACAGTCCGTCTTTGTAAAGCTATCCTAAAAAAAGAACCAGGGACCCGGTGCTGCAAGCGCGCTGGGTCCCTGGCTGTTTTTATTTATGGGGAACGAAACAAGCCGCCGCCTTTTGCCAGGCAGCAGCCCTTGTTTATCCGCTGAAGACAGCCGAGGACCTGTTGGCCCCCGGCTGTCCCTTTATGGCAGCAAAAGTACTGCGGAGGGCTGTTCATGGGTCCCCCCAAAAGCGAAGGGGGACCACCCCCCGCTTCTGCTGCCTGGCAGTCTGTATGGATAACCGGCGGCCTTCCCCCATCTCCTGCCGCCGCTCCCCAAACAGACCCTGGGTCCTATCCTCCGCCTCCGGCGAAGGTTCTGGGCCGCAGTTCATCCTATGCGCCAGGGTTCCAGTTGGTGCAAAACACCTTTCTTCCCAAAAGCCATCCGAAGGATATTCCCCATGGTTTTATATTGCACTTGCGCCAAATATAAAGCAAATTTAATTTGAAAATTTTCTTTTAAAAAAGTGCAGATTTTACTAGATTTTTTATTTAGGCATGGTATAATAGATTTACAAGCATTCATTTTAGGAGGATTTTATATTATGGCAGATACTCAAAAGCGTGTCAGAAGAACCGTAGAGGAGCGGGCGGCTGAGCTGGATAAGAAGATCCAGGCGCACAAGGAAGCAATCAAGCTGCTGGAAGAGAAAAAGGCGGACCTGTTCCGCCCCAGAAAGCGCCGTCGCACCGAGGCGGAAATCAACAAGGAGCTGATTTCCCGTGCGAAAAAGGCCGGTCTTTCCTCCAAGGAGATTGCAGAGCGGCTGGGCATCGAAATCGACTGAGAAAACGGGTTTTATCAGAAGGGTTGTGTTCACAGTTGGGGAGCACCGGCCAAACGGTGTCCGAACTGTGGATACAACCTTTAAACATTCTGCTTATTTTATACATGGACGGGAGCGGTTTTCTTTTGATTCAAGAACTTACCCGGCCTCAAAATGCAACGGCTGTTTTTGAAGGGTGGGAGGATACCATCGTTCTCTCCTGCCTTTCCGGAATGATGGGTCATATCTATGGCGATGATTTGGTAAACCCCAGTGCTGCCCTGGCGGTTCTGGGGGATTTTTGCTTTTTCACCGGCCGGCCCTCCCCGGAGCTTATTGATTTTGCAGCGGGACTGTTTTGCCGCGGGGGAATTCTGGTTCCCCAAAACGAGGGCTGGTCCGCCCTCATCCAAAACCGCTGGAAGCAAAAGCTCTTTTCCTCCACCCGCTACGCCACCAGAAAGGACCCCTGTGCCTTTTCCAGGGACAAGCTGGAGCGGGCAGTGGCCTCCCTTCCCCCCGGTTACCGCCTGCAATGGATCACCGAGGCGCTTTTCCATCGCTGCCTTGCAGATTGCTGGAGCAGGGACCTGGTTTCCCAGTACCAGAATTGGGAGACCTTTCAGCAGCTGGGGCTGGGGGTGGTGGCCACGAAGGGCGGGCAGCTGGCCGCTGGCGCCTCCTCCTATTCCAGCTATCCTGGGGGCATCGAAATCGAAATTGACACCCACAAGGACTTCCGGCGCCAGGGGCTGGCCTACTCCGCTGGGGCGGCCCTCATTCTGGCCTGTCTGGACCGGGGCTGGTATCCCAGCTGGGACGCCGCCAACCGTCCCTCCCTGGCCCTGGCGGAAAAGCTGGGCTATCAGTTCAGCCATCCATACCCTATTTATACTACATTCGCTGTTTAACATAAAGTGCGGGGGGGCTTTCATCATGGGTTTTTTTGAACTATTCTTCATTGCGGTGGGCCTTTCCATGGATGCCTTTGCCGTATCCATCTGCAAGGGACTTTCGGTCGGACAAGCCAAGGCGAAGCACTGCCTTGCTGCCGGAGGATACTTTGGAGGCTTCCAGGGCCTGATGCCACTGATTGGATACCTTCTGGGGAGTCGTTTGGAGCGGTTCATCACCCAGGTGGACCACTGGATCGTCTTTATTCTCCTGGGGGTAATCGGGTTTAACATGATTCGGGAATCCAGGGAGTGCGCTGAATGTCAGGTGATGGAGGGCTCCTTTGGACCCCGCGCCATGCTCCCTCTGGCGGTTGCCACCAGCATCGACGCCCTGGCGGTGGGGGTTACCTTCGCCTTTTTGGGGGTGCGCATCCTGCCTGCCGTGGGCCTCATCGGCCTGACCACCTTTCTCTTTTCCGCCGCAGGGGTGAAGGCCGGCAGCATCTTCGGCTCCCGGTACAAATCCTGGGCAGAGCTGGCCGGGGGCGTTGTCCTTATCCTAATGGGGACAAAGATTCTTTTGGCGCACCTGGGTATTTTGGGAATCGCTTAGGAATATTCCCCTCCTGCTGCTATTGTATCTTTCTACATAAGTAATCGCTGCAATTGGTGACAAGCACGAAAAATATATCTAACAATTGATAGGGGAACGGGAATAAAAAAGTGGTCGAAAATTGTTTTAAAAGTGGCTTTTATCTGTTTTCCCTTTTGGGTGTATTTCTTCTATAAAAGCATCCCTTTCTTTTCGACAACTGAAAAACAGGCGGGGTATCCTCGAAGGCTTACAAGGATGCTCCGCCTGTTCCTTTACAAAGCAAATCCCAAAAAAAGTGTGGGCCGGACAAATGTCCGGCCCGGATTTGGGGAGGGGCTGCGGGCCCCCGCCCGCTGGTCGGAGTGAGGTGGCTCGAACACCCGGCTTCCTCGTCCCGAACGAGGCGCGCTACCAGCTGCGCTACACCCCGGCGACATCCCGCAAAGGGGATACCTCAACTATTATACCGTTTCCTGCCCAAAAGTCAAGACCCCGCTCCACACAAAAAGAAACTTTTTACCGCCCCCGCGCCTCCAAAATCAGACTCCGCACCCTTTCCCCAATACATTTCGCTTCCTCCCGGCTCATCCCCTGGGTAGGCACAGGGGGCAGGACCTTCACCTGCACAGATGCTGGATGAATCCACATATGGTTGGCCTCCATTGCCTTGTAGGTCCCGTCAATGACCACCGGAATCACCGGAACGCCTGCTTTCAGGGCCGCGCGGAATCCCCCGTTCTTGAACTCCCCTACCTCCTCCCCCCGGCTGCGGGTGCCTTCCGGAAAGATAATAAAGGAGCGTCCCCGCTGGGTCATATTCGCCGCTGCCGTTCCCAAAGCGGTCACCGATTGCCGGGCATTGTCCCGGTCGATGAAAACGCAGTCCAGCAGCTCCATCCAGGTGCGGATAAGGGGGATCTTCTTCACCTCCTGCTTGGAGACCAAGGGGTGGGGCTTGTCCAGCCAGGCCAGCAGCACGGGGATGTCAAAATAGCTTTGATGGTTGGGAACAAACACCGCGGGACCTTCCGGGATATTCTCCAGGCCCGTGAGCTCCACCTGCACCCCCGCCAGACGCAGAAGGGCGCGCGCCCATTTTTGAATCATAGGTTCCACCAGGGCATCCCGCGCATCCAGCTCCCCGGCGGCCTGGAGGCGCTGGGCTCTTTTCATCTTGGGCAGGGCAAAGAGAAGATACCCCCAAAAGTAGATAAACCAAATGATTGTCCGCATAAAAACCGCTCCTTCCCTGCTGATGAATCTATTATACACCCATCCGGAGCCTTTGTCACCCCTCCGGAAACCGGTTGACTTTCTGCCGGAAAGTTGTATCATTATACTATGAAGCGCAGCGAAATGGTATAATGAGCCATCTTTTCCGGTTGTCCCCGGAGGGGACGAGGAAAAGGGCACTATAAATCCTGTATAATGGCCGCCCTGCGGACATTATACCATGAAGCGTAGCGAAATGGTATAATTGGCGGTTTCGCCGGTTGTCCCCAAAGGGAACGAGGCGAACGCCCTTTGAATAAACATATAATGGCTGCCCTGCAGACATTATACCATGACATTTTAGCAGGTTGCTTTAGGAGGACTGGCATGGTTACGGCGGCAAAAATATTTCTTTGGCTCATTCTATACAGCTTTTTGGGCTGGGTGTACGAATCCACCCTTTGCTCCATCACCTCCCGCTCCCTGGTGAACCGGGGGTTCCTCAACGGTCCCCTCTGCCCGGTATACGGCTTTGGGGCGCTGACGGTGATTTTGGCCTTCTGGCAGGAGCCAAACATCAGCCCCTGGAACCTCTTTTTTTCCAGCATGGTCCTCACCTGCACCCTGGAGTATATCACGTCCTGGGGGATGGAAAAGCTGTTTCATGCCCGCTGGTGGGACTATAGCGAATACCGGTACAACATCAACGGCCGGGTGTGCCTGCTGGGGGCCTTGGCCTTTGGCTCCTTTTCGGTGGTGCTCATCAAGGTGGTCCATCCCCGCGTAATGGCGGTGGTGGATTCCCTCCCTGCTCAGGGGCTCCTTGCCGCCGCAGGGCTTTGCTTCATCGCCGGGGCGGCGGACTGCTTTGTGACGGTGCGGCATATCCTCACCCTCAACGGACGGCTGGCGGAGATTCAGGAGGCTTTGGACGCCTACAGGAGCCAGGCCCGCCAGCGGGCGGAAAGCCTGCGGGAAAATCTCCAGGCCCGTCTGGAGGAAAGCATCGGCGCTGCCGCTTTGGAGGAGCTGCGGGGCAGCCGCCCATCGGTGGCCTTGGAGGAGCTGCGGGAGCGGCTGGAGCAGCGCTTTGAGGAAAGCGCCTACAATTCCCGCCGCATCCAGTCCCTGCTGGAGCTGCACCGGTTCCAGGACCGCCGTTTGCTCCGGGCCTTCCCCAAGCTCTCCTCCACCCGGTATAAGGAGGCTTTGGAGAAGCTGCGCAAGCGCATAGAGCAAGTAAAATAAGGAGAAACCCTATGGATGATCGAGCAAAAGCAGAGCTTTTTGAAAACGCCCCTGTCCCCAAAGCGGTGATGACAATGGCCATCCCCACCATTATCAGCTCCCTGGTGATGGTGATTTACAACTTGGCGGACACCTACTTTGTAGGGATGCTGGACAACCCGGTGCAAAACGCCGCCGTCACCCTGGCGGCTCCCGTGCTGCTGGCCTTCAACGCCGTCAACAATTTATTTGGGGTGGGCAGCTCCAGCATGATGAGCCGCGCCCTGGGGCAAAAGAAATACGATGTGGTCCGCAGCTCCTCTGCCTTCGGCTTTTGGTGCGCCCTTTGCAGCGGCCTTCTGTTCTCCCTTGCCTGCACCCTCTTCCACTCCCCCCTTCTGGTGGTGCTGGGGGCGGACCAGGCCACCTCCCAGGCCACGGGGGAGTACCTTTTGTGGACCGTTTCCTGCGGGGCCGCCCCCGCCATCCTTAACGTGGTGATGGCTTATTTGGTGCGTTCCGAGGGGAGCGCCCTCCACGCCAGCATCGGCACAATGAGCGGCTGCCTTTTAAACATTGTGCTGGACCCTATCTTTATCCTGCCCCAAGGGCTGGGGATGGGGGCGGCCGGGGCCGGGTTTGCCACCTTCCTTTCCAACTGCTTCGCCTGCCTTTATTTCTTCGTTTTGCTCTTCATAAAGCGGAAAAACACCTATATCTCCCTTTCCCCCCGGCAGCTGCGCTTTGACCGCGGGATTGTAATGGGGGTCTGCGCGGTGGGCATCCCCTCCGCCATCCAAAACCTTCTTAACGTCACCGGCATGACGGTGCTGAACAACTTCACCTCCCTCCACGGCCCCGATGCAGTGGCCGCCATGGGCATTTCCCAGAAAATCAACCAGGTCCCCCTCTATATCTCCCTGGGGCTTTCCCAGGGGATTATGCCTCTTATCAGCTACAACTACGGCAGGCAGCCGCAACGGCAGCCGTATGAAAGCCATCTTTCGCTATTCCAGCCGCATCTCCATCGGCGTTATCACCGCCATCGCCGCCAGCTATTACCTGTGGTCCGCAAATCTGGTGAGCCTCTTTATGGAGAACGCCACCATTGTGGCCTATGGCAGCCGTTTCCTTCGGGGGATGTGCCTGGGGCTGCCTTTCCTTTGTATGGATTTTCTGGCGGTGGGGGTCTTTCAGGCCTGCGGCCTTGGAAAAAAGGCGCTGCTTTTTGCCATCCTGCGAAAAATTGTATTGGAGATTCCCGCTCTTTATATCCTGGGCACCCTCTTCCCCCTCTACGGCTTGGCCTATGCTCAGTTTACCGCCGAGGTGGTGCTTGCCACCGCCGCCATCATCGTCCTGACCCGAATCTTCCGGGGATTAGAAGAACAGGAATCGCCCTTATGCTAATCTCTGCCACCATTCCTTTGGGCCCGAAAGCCCTTTGTAACACAGCCTGGCGGTGGATACGGGCTTTAATTTTTCCTTCTGCCCGTTGCACCTGGCCTGCCGATATAGTAAAATAGAAACAGATTTTTTGAAGGAGGCGGCATCCACAATGAAACAGGATATGATACTCATCCTCGACCTTGGCAGCGAGGAAAATCCCCGCCTGGCCAGGGAAATCCGGGCCCTGGGGGTATACAGCGAAATCCACCCCCACGACATCACCCTGGAAGAGCTGAAGGCCCTCCCCAACGTCCGGGGCATCATCCTCAATGGCGGCCCCAACTGCGTGGTGGACGGCGTGGAGATCGACGCCGGGGATCACGTTTACAACGGCTCTATCCCGGTGCTGTTGGCGGGGGTAAAGGGAAAGCATCCCTGGCCCGCTGAAGCGGAGGAGCGAAAGGCCACTCTTTCCCGCTTTGTTTTTGAGACGTGTGAGGCGAAGGCCAACTGGAATATGGAAAACTTCATCGCTGACCAGGTGGAGCTCATCCGCCGCCAGGTGGGGGATCAGAAGGTGCTGCTGGCCCTCTCCGGCGGGGTGGATTCCTCGGTGGTGGCGGCGCTGCTCATCAAGGCCATCGGCAGGCAGCTCACCTGTGTCCATGTGAACCACGGCCTGCTGCGGAAAGGGGAACCGGAGCAGGTGGTGGAGGTGTTTGGCAAGCAGCTGGACGCCAATCTGGTCTACGTAGACGCCACCGACCGGTTCCTGGACAAGCTGGCCGGGGTAGCCGACCCGGAACAGAAGCGGAAGATCATCGGGGCGGAGTTCATCCGTGTATTCGAGGAGGAGGCCCGGAAGCTCTCCGGCATTCGGTTCCTGGCCCAGGGAACCATCTACCCCGACATCATTGAAAGCGGCACCAAGACGGTGAAGGCTGTGAAGAGCCACCACAACGTGGGGGGCCTGCCGGAGGACCTGGGCTTCGACCTGGTGGAGCCGCTGAAGATGCTCTTCAAGGACGAGGTGCGGGCCTGCGGCGTGGCCCTGGGTCTGCCGGACGAGATGGTCTACCGCCAGCCCTTCCCCGGTCCCGGCCTAGGGGTGCGGTGCCTGGGTGCCATCACCCGCGACCGTCTGGAGGCGTTGCGGGAATCCGACGCTATCCTCCGGGAGGAGTTCGCCAAGGCAGGACTGGCGGGAAAGGTATGGCAGTACTTCACGGTGGTACCGGACTTTAAGTCGGTGGGGGTACGGGACGGCGTTCGGAGCTTCGACTGGCCGGTAATCTTGCGGGCGGTGAACACGGTGGATGCCATGACCGCTACCGTGGAGGAGGTTCCCTGGGCGGTGTTAAAGGGGATCTGCGAAAGGGTGACCCAGGAGGTGCCGGGGGTAAACCGGGTGCTGTATGATCTGACGCCAAAGCCGACAGGGACAATAGAGTTCGAATGATATTATCAAATCGGCATATTTTAAATTTATGGTGGCAGCCTATGGGCAATATGAATTTTAGATCTTGTATTTTAAGGTTATGCGATAGCAAAGTTTTGTTATGTTGCAAGTAAAGATATCTTCCCTTAATAAAGGCATATAAAAACATAACAATCTATATAGAGTGTCAACTTTACACAAACACCGCTTACGATAAAAATCGGAGCGGTGTTTTTTATGGCCTCTGGATAATGTGGCGAAGGTTCAGACGATTCTGAACATTGTGATTTCAAAAGGGTGAAACATTCGTATTCAACATTAAAAACAACTCCCCTGAAGTTTCAAAAAACAATCCCCCCTTGAGGCTTTCTTGAGATTTCTATGGTAAAATAAAGAAAACCCCATGGAAAGGAGCATCCCCTTGAAACCGACCCTGCTGATAGTGGACGATGAGCCCGGCATTGTCGATACCATGAAAGCCTACTTCTCCCCCCAATACCAGGTCCTCACCGCCTACAGCGGCGGGGAGGCCATCCAAAAGGCGGGTAAACAGCCAGACCTGATTCTGCTGGATATCAATATGCCGGGGATGGATGGCCTTGCCGTCTGCCAGACTATCCGAGAGCACCTGACCTGTCCCATCCTGTTTTTGACCGCCCGTGTGGAGTCCGCCGACCAGATTGCCGGTTTCCAGGCGGGGGCGGACGACTATATTGTGAAGCCCTTCGACCTGGACCAGCTGGCGGCGCGGGTGGCCGCTCACCTGCGTCGGGAACAGCGGCGAAGCAGCCCCTCCGCTGTGCGTTTCTTCGGGGAGTGCGTGGTGGACTACTCTGCCCGGACCGTCATCATCCAGGGCCAGGGGGTGTCCCTCTCCCGCCGGGAGTTCGACATCCTGGAGCTGCTGTCCCTAAGCGCCGGACAGGTCTTTGACCGGGAGCGCATCTATGAAACGGTGTGGGGCATCGACGGGGAGGGAAACAGCGATACCGTTATGGAGCATATCCGAAAGATACGGGCCAAGATGTCGGTCCATACCCAACACAGCTATATCGAAACGGTTTGGGGGTGCGGATACCGGTGGAACGGCTGAAAAATATGAGCCTGCGGCGGGCTTTCCTGCTGCTCACCCTCTGCGGGCTGCTGGCGGCGGTGGCGCTGGCGGCGGCGCTGTGGTGGGGGTGCTGGAGGCTTTCCTCCCGGTACCCTTCGGCGGGGGTGGTCATCGGAAGCAACGGAACGGTCACCCTGCTGCCCCAGCCCACGCCGGGGCAGCAGCGGCTGCGGGGGACGCTGGATATTATCGCCCTGTTGGGCTGGGTCCTGTTCCCGGCGGCGGGGCTGGGGGTGGCCGGGGCGCTCTTTTACCGGTGGAAGCTGGCGGAGCCCATCGCCCTGCTGCGGGAGGGAACCCGGCGCATCCAGGCCCACGACCTGGATTTTACCATCCCCCCAGTCTCCGATGACGAGCTGGGGCAGACCTGCGCGGCCTTTGAAAAGATGCGGTGGGAGCTGCTGAAAACCAACCGGGAGCTATGGCGGCAGGCGGAGGAGCGCAGACGGCTCAACGCCGCCTTTGCCCACAACCTGCGCAACCCTGTCACCGTCCTGAAGGGAAGCGTGAGACTGCTGCGGCAGGACCCTTCCGACCCCCAGGCCCTGGAGCGGCTGGAGAGCTACACCATGCGGATTGAGCAGTATGTGGAGGCCATGAGCTCGGTCCAGCGGCTGGAGCAGCTGCCGGTGCGGGCCACCGATGTAGACTGCGCTGCGCTGCGATCGGAGCTGGAGGAGACGGCGCGGCTGCTGGCCCCGGCGCTCACCGTCACTGTCTCCGGGCCGGAGGTCGGGGCGGTCTGGCTTGACCACGGGCTCTTTCTCACCGTGGCGGAAAACCTCATCGGGAACGGGTCCCGCTTTGCCCAAAGCCGGCTGGAGATTGTCCTTGCCCTGGGAAAGGAGACGTTGTCCCTTTCGGTGGCGGACGATGGCCCCGGGTTCCCTACCGGACTGCTGGAAAGCGGGCCCCGGCCCTTCGGGAAGACGGCGGGGAGCGACGGGCACTTTGGGATGGGGCTGTACACCAGCGATCTCCTCTGCCGGAAGCAGGGGGGCGGCCTTCGGCTGGAAAACCGGAAGAGCGGCGGCGGCGTGGCCACTGCCTCCTTCCAAATTCACGAGCGGCCTTGAGGGTTTCTTGAGATTTATCCTTTACACTCTTCTTATCCCAATAAGGAGGGTGTTTTTATATGATCATCGAAGCAAAGGAACTTTCCAAAATCTACGGGGAGGGGGAAAACCAGGTGGTGGCGCTGGACCGGGCGTCGCTGACCATCGCCCCCGGTGACCTTATCTCCATCATGGGGCCATCGGGGAGCGGCAAGAGCACGCTTTTACATCTGCTGTCCGGGCTGGACCGGCCTACCTCCGGCCAGCTGACCTACGACGGGAGGGATATCTACCGCCTGGGGGACAAGGAGCTTTCTGCCTTCCGCCGCCGGCGCATCGGCTTTATTTTCCAGCAGTTCCACCTGCTGCCCGTTTTGACCGCCTGGGAAAATATTGTTATGCCGCTGCTGCTGGACAAAAAGCAGCCGGATGAAAGGTACTTGGGGGAGCTGGCTGGGATGCTGGGCATCGGGGAGCGGTTGAGCCACCTGCCCCACGAGCTTTCCGGCGGGCAGCAGCAGCGGGTGGCTATTGCCCGCGCCCTCATCGCCAAGCCGGATGTCATCTTCGCCGACGAGCCCACCGGCAACCTGGACAGCCGAAGCGGCGGCGAGGGGATGGAGCTGCTAAAACAGGTGGGCAGGGAGCTGGGCAAGGCCCTGGTGGTCATCACCCACGACAGCCGCATCGCCGGGATGGCAGCCCGGCGGCTCACCATTGTAGATGGAGTGTTGACGGAGGTGACAGCGGGATGAAGCGCTATTCTGCACTGGCCTGGAGGGAGCTGCTGGCCCAGCGGGTCACCTCTGTTTTGATTCTCCTGGCTATTGTCCTTTCCACCATGATGACAGCGGTGATCGGCCAGTCGGCGGGGGTGCTGTCCGCCATGCGGCAGCAGCAGGCCATCGCCATCGGCGGCGACCGCCACGCCGGCTTGGTCCAGATGGACCGGGAGCAGCTGGCGGCGCTCCAAAGCGACCCCCGCCTCTCCTTCGTGGGCAGCTTTGTGGTGCTGGGGAGCGCAAAGCTGGATAACACCCTGTCCCTGGGCCTCAGCGAATTCCAGGAGGATGTGAAGGCCGTTTACCCCTCCATCTCCGCCATCAAGGAGGGGCGGCTGCCCCAGGCCCCCATGGAGATCGCCCTGCCGGAGGATGTGCTGGAGTATCTGGGTTTCTCCGGCAGGCTGGGGGAAACCCTCTCCCTTCCTCTTTCCAAAGCGCTACGCCACGGGGTGATGACCCAGTCCCACGACTTCACCGCAGATCTCACCCTGGTAGGCATCACCCGGAGCAACTATATGAGCTACGCCGCCGGTGTGGTCAACGGCATCGTGGGGCCGGGGACGGCGGAAGCTCTGCTGCCGGAGGAATATTTCTATTACAATGTGGATATCAAGGTGGCGGACAAGGGGGCGTTTCAGTCCACCATGGACAGCCTTGTTTCGGCGCTGAACATCCCCCAGCTGGACACCACCTATAACATCCCGTACCTGGACGCCCTGGGTATCCGGTATGATAGCAAAGCCGCCGACGTGATGGACGCCTCCGACGAGGGGTTCTCCTACCTGTTGGCGGCGGGAATCCTGGTGGGGGTGCTGCTCCTCCTGGCAGCGGGGCTGGTGATCTACAACATTCTAAAAATCGCCGTTTCCCGGCGGATGACCCAATACGGCATCCTTCGGGCCATGGGAGCGGAGAAGGGGCAGCTTTATTTCCTTGTTATCGCCCAGATCCTTTCCCTCTGCGCCCTTGGTATCCCCCTGGGACTGCTGCTGGGGAGCCTGTCGGCCAAAGGCATCCTCACCGCCGCCACCGGGCTGCTCTCCCCGGAGATATTCCTGGCCCGGGATGCCGGGGAGCTGGACCGGCTGATCGCCGAAAACAGCGGCGGAAAGGGCTTTTTCCTGCTGGCCAGCGCCGCCGTCACCCTGCTTTTTGCCCTGGCCGCCGCCCTCCCTGCTGCCCGACACGCCGCCAAGGTGGCCCCCACCGTGGCTATAAGCGGCACCCAGGTTAAAATTAGGCGCCGGAACCGGAAGGAAAAGAGAATACGCAACTTCGAGGCCTTTTACGCCCGCCTCAATCTGCGGCGCAGCCGGGGCCGCACCGCCATCACCGTCCTGTCCCTGGTGATGAGCGTCACCGTTTTTATCGCTCTCCAAAGCGCGGTGGGGCTGCTGGACGCCTCCGGCGGCGGCGTGGCGGAGCACTATGGGGACTACTCCATCACCAACGAGGCGGTAGGCTTCTCCCCCCAGGAGTACCAAGCGCTGGAGAGTGACCCCCAGGTGGCGGAGTTGACTGCTATGCAGTTTTCCCTTTACGAACAGGGGGCGGATGGCTGCCTGGATGGCATCAACTTCGGTCTTTCTCTTCAGCCAGCGGAGACCTTTCAGGTGGTAGGGCTAAACGATTCCTACTGGGACAAGGTTTTTTCCCGCCTGCCGCTTGAGCTTTTGGAAAAGCTGAAGGCCGGAGAGGGCTGCATGGTCCGCAACCCCATCCCCCTGAACTTTCAGGGGCAGGATATCCCCCGCACCAACATCCCGGTGGGAGAGACCATCACTGTGGCGGACCGGAAGCTGGAGGTGCTGTACACCCTGGATGGCTATGACGGCTACCTGTCGGTGGGGAACAACGGCTTTGTCAACGGCGTCCAGGTTATTGTAAACGAGGAGCTATACACCGCTCTTACCGGCAAGTCGGCCTATCACGAGCTGCTGCCCGCCCTGGTAGAGGGGGTGGACCGGGAGGACTTTGACGCTGTGGTGGAGGCGCTGGCAAGGCGCACCCCTGGCACCCTTTGGCTCTCCTACGAGGACACCGACCGGCAGCTGGCGGAGAGCTTTGCCCAGATACGTCTTTTGGCCTGGGGGCTCATCTTGTTTGTGGCGCTCATCGGCCTGCTGAACATCATCAACACCGTTTACACCAGCATCCACACTCGTGTCGCCGAAATTGGGATGCAGCGGGCCATCGGCATGAGCGCCGGGAGCCTATACAGGGTCTTCCTGTGGGAAGGGGCCTATTACGGCATGATTGCATCGGTGATAGGAGGTATCGCCGGGTATCTCTGCACCATCTCCGTGGAGGCGGCGACGACAGACACGCTCCGGCTGGTGGCGGTGCCGGTGGTCCCCACCCTGGAGGCATCGGGCCTGGCCATAGCGGCCTGTCTGCTGGCCACCTGTGTCCCGTTGCGGAAAATCCGCCGGATGAGTATTGTGGGGGCGATTGGGGCGGTGGAGTAAAAAGATGACGACCCGCACCGCCTTTTGCAAACAAAATCTGTGACTGGTCTTTGCTAATAAAGGCAATGGAGAAAAAGGACAAGAGGGCAAAAAAGAAGGATTTGGCACTTATACCAAGTCCTTCTTTTTCTAAGGATTTTGTTTTACCCCAGCAGCTGCTCCTTCTTTTCCAGGATGGCAGCGCAGATGGCACAGGCGGCACAGTCGCAGTAGGGTGCCCCCGCATCCACCAGCGCCTGGGCGTGGGCAGCCACATTGGGGGCGTTCTCCGGCCCAAAGACCTTTGCTCCCATTTCGGATTTGGCGAAGGCCAGCAGCCCCTCGGCAGGCATAATGTCGGCTTCCATCTCCGCCACATAGCGCCTGGTCGCCTCGGCCTCTTGGGCAGTACCGGCAGCGTTCAGCCAGTCCTCTGCCATCGCTTTTAACTGGGAACAGCAGGAGGGGGCGGCAATCAGGGCACGGGTCTTTTCTGTAACAGAGTCCAGTAATGTTTTTTCCATCGTTGTCTCTCCTTTTTCAAAGCGGATTGCTTTTTCCCGGTAGTTCTATTATACTGGTTCCAGAAAAGATTGCAAGTAGTCAAAATTTTTGTACCAGGTACCAAAACCTATACCGTAAGGAGGGCTGTACAATGAGTGAAACATTATCCTACGAGCAATTCCGGCGGCAAGTTTCCGAGGTTATCCAAACACCGGCGGGGAACTGCCCCGTCTGCGCGGTGGTAAGGATGCTGCAAGGAAGATGGAAGCTGCAAATCCTGTATGCTCTTTGTATCAAAAATCCCCTGCGTTTTGGAGAGCTGCGCAAAATGCTGGAGGGTGTTACCAACTCCGCCCTCACCAACGCCCTGCGGGAGCTGGAAAAGGATGGCCTTCTTCTTCGGATGCAGTACAACGAAATACCGCCCCATGTGGAGTATTCCCTCACCCCCAAGGGGGAGGAGCTGCTGCCGGTCTTTTACGCCATCGCCGTTTGGGGCCTTAAGTATATCCCGTAAGGCTTCACTTTGCCAGCGGCACTTCCACATTGTTGATGATGATAGCCGCCACCTCGTTGGGGTCGATGATGCCGGCAAAGGTCATGGTGACACTGTCCGGTTGGGTGTCGCCGGTGCGGTAGGGAATCACGTTGCCCTCCTTGTCTACCACCTGCACCGCAATGCCGTACTGGCTCTGGAGGGTGCTGCCATCGTGGAAAATCGACATGGAGCTGGATTCCTCGTCGCCGTTAAAGACATATTGGTCGCCTTCTGCGCCTTCCTTTGGCTCCACCTTGATGATGTTGCCCTTATCGTCCACCTCGAAGGCGGAGACCTCGCCATCAAACACCAGCCGGGTTCCCGGCTCGATAACGGTGCCCTCCCCGGAGAGCTTTATAAAGACGCTGAGGGGAGAAAGGGTGATTTCATCCACCTGAATCTTGCCATAGGCGGTATCAATCTCCGCACCAGGGTTATAGGTAACCGAGGTATCCTGGTAATTAAGCTGGAAAGTCAGATCGAAGTCTCCGGCCACCAACCGGTCCACATCCAGGGGGTTAGCCCCGGCATTCAGCTCCTCCAGCGTGTACTTTTTATACCGGCTGATGCCCTCCATATGGAACTTCACCGTCTGGCCCCGGTAGTCCTTGGCTTGAACGGAGCTTAGAACAAAGGACATCTTGTTGTCGGTGGGCTCGTCGTCTTCCACCTTGTCCACCGTGAAGATGACATCGGGGTCCAGTATAGGCAGCTCCAGGCGGTAATCCCCATTGGGGAGGACGGTGCCCTCCGGGGCGGTAACATCCAGCAGCACCCGCAGCTGGGTCTTATCCCCCAGCACCTGGGAGGCGGTGACGGTCCAGCCGTCCACCGTGCAGGTGCTGTCAAGATTCTGCACCGCCTGGGATACCAGGCCGTTTTCCTGCTCTCCGGCGCCCAGGTGCTTTGCCAGGGGACGGTTCAGGGTGAAGTATCCAGCGGCGCTTGCCACCACGGCGCCGGCGCAAAGCACCCCGGCCAACAGCATCAGTCCAAACTTTCCTCTCTTCATGGTCTGCTTCTCCTTTCTCTCCACAGGGGGCAGTCCCGCCTTGGCCAGGGCCAGGGCCAGGATGCGCCCCTCCTCCTCCAAAGGCAGCCGCCCCGGCTCCAAAAGCGTTCCGGCTTCCTCTGGCAGATGGGACTTTTCCAGCAGTTCCCGAATGGTCACAGGCTAACCCCCCTTTTCATCAGCTTTTCGCGGAGCCTTTGGCGGCCCCGCGCCAGCTTATGCTCCACCGCCTTGGCGCTTAGGTTCAGCCGGGTGGCGATGTCGTTTACTTTCTCGTACAGGTAGTACCGGCGGAGGAAAATCTCCCGGTCCGGCGGGGGCAGCTCCTCCACCGCCTGGCGCAGCAGACGGGCGTTTTCCCGCTCCGCCGCCAGGTCGGTAAGGTCCCCGTCCCCGCCAGGAAGCTCCTCCTCCAGCTCCAGGAAGGGAGCTGTCCGCCCCAAGGCCCTCCGGCGGTTCAGCGCGGTGCGCCGGGCAATGCCGTAAAGCCAGCTGGAAAGGGGCTGCTCCGGGTTGTACCGCTCCAGTCCCTGCCACAGGGCCACAAAGCTATCCGCCACGGCCTCCTCTACCTCTTCCGGGTGTCCCGTCCCCAGGATGGCGGCGCAAATGGTCCTGACCGGAAGTCCGTACTGGGCCATTGCCTCCGCTATACCACGGGAGGGGTCGTTTTTCAGCAGCAGAGCCAGCTGCTGGTGGTTGTGCTGGGGGCTCATCTTCCCACTTCCCTCTGTTCGTGCCTCGCCTCTTTTTGGCAGGGTCCGTTCATAAACGAGCCCCTTAGAGACCAGCTCCCATCATTTTATTTGAAAGGTCCTTTCACCTTACAATTGGTTCTTCAAGGGGATTTTCCCCCGTCTTTTTAAAGCTCTATCGTAAAATAAAAAAAGCGGCCAGCCGAAGGGAGTCATACGGCCAGCTGCTTTTGAAATTTGCAAGTTGATATGCCGGTGGATTTTATCCAGCCCTAAGAACCTGTTCAGCATCTAACCGCACGCCGACTGGCAGGTCTTTTTCCGCCAT
>OFHN01001167.1_pt1 | contig 19796 bp, 18 predicted proteins | sample 1521321 | NCBI WGS metagenome assembly OFHN01 (sample SAMEA3504130, study PRJEB24116) | mouse gut metagenome | biome: mouse gut; feature: mouse-associated habitat; material: faeces | place: Denmark | collected 2011
CCCCGCAGTTGTCAGCATTGTAATCGTAGACGGAGCCGCCGGAGCCCAGCGCCGAGAAAAGGTTGTTGTTAGCGCAATGAGGAGAGCGGAGAGGGCCCCACACAGCCGTAGTCCGTGCGTCGTGTCTGAACACCTGCTTGCTGTTGCCAGCCTTGAAGTAGTCATACTGCGCCTGGTAGTTCTTCTCATAGTCGTTGGCGTAGGTTTTCGCCGCATACACCTCGAACTCCGACAGGAGGAAAATGTAATCCACCGAAGTGGTCACCGCAGACGAGTTGTTATTGTTGGCGTTGCCCTTATTGTCCGTGTACTTGGTGACGGTCTTCATCACCTTGCGGACGTCCTTCGGCAGCGCCGCCATGAGCGTGTTGGCCACCGGGCTGTTCACGATGTCGTAGCTGACAGGGTCATACCCGGTGCGGTTCGTCTGGGCCTGGCTCCCGTAGCCGCTGGGGGCCTTGTTGGTGCTGCCCAGGATGTCATAGCGGAGATCGCACCCCTTCCAGCCGCCGTAGTTGAGATTCCCCCAGTGGTTCATGTTGAACGCTTTCTTGCCGTCCGTATAGCCACCGTTGTAGTAGCCGTCACACAGAGCGATGAGGGTCCCGCCGATCTTCCCGATGGCCCAATGGATACGATTGCTGCCCTCCTTGGAGGCGTTGTGGTTGATGCCCAGGATGAAGGCATCCACCTTCAGGTTGTTCAGCGCCAGCGTCCCCACCGTGCCGTTGAGGGTGATGCTCTTGGTGTCGCCGGGAGCGAAGTAGCTGGCCGCCGTCCCCGCGTCAGAAATGGCCTTGATGTCATCCCAGGACGAACTGGACACCGAGGGCTTGACCACGCTGACGCTCACCGTGGCGCTGGCCGCATTGTACTTCGTGGTCTGCGGCACGGAGATCGTGATCACCGCATTGCCGGCGGACGCGCCGGAGATGGTCACGTTCTTCCCGCTGGCCGCTGCCGTGGCCACGCCGGGGGTGCTGGAGCTGGCGGACACCGCCCCATCGCTGTCGGTGGTGACGGAGATCTGCTTGCTGCCGCCGATGTTCAGAGACAGATTGCCCGAAGGACTGAGGGTGAAGGTGGGCGTCTTCCGGCTCACGGCCACGCTGAGGGTGGCGCTGGCGTCGGCATAGTTGGCGCTGCCCTTGCTGTGGATGCTGATGGTGGCCGCGCCCTCGCCGGTTCCACGGATGGTCACGGTCTTTTCATCCGCATCCACCGACACCGAGGCATAGCCCGTATTGCTGGACTCCGCCGTGATGACAGCATCGCTGTTGGATGTCACCCGGATCACCACCGTGTCGCCCACGTCCAGCTCCTGGGCCGCGCTGGGGGCGATGCTGAAGGTGTTTGCGGCCTTGGCGATGGACCAGGAGATCGCCCTTGCCGAGGCATCGCCGCCGGGCCACTGATAGTTCTTGGTGGGCGTGAAGGAAGAGGAGTAGTCCCCGGCGTCCGTCTGGGCCGTCTCCACCTTGGTCAGCTGCTCCGGGTTATGGTTCGTCCAGATGGGGACCTGGGGCTCCCCGGTGTAGCTCAGGGAGCCGCTCACGCTGGGGGCGGTGGTGATGGTGGCCCGCTGGATGCTCCAGGGAATCTCCTTCTCATCGGCGGACTTGTCGCCCCAGGTGTATTTTTCCTTGGGCGTGACGTAGGCTTTGTAAGTCCCGGCATCCGTCTCGCCTTGGAACTCAGCCGCTGGAACCCTGCCCTCCCCGTAGGTGATGTCCATCATCTCCAGGGCCAGATTGTTCCAGCTGGGAAGCTGGGTGCCGCCGTTGTAGGTCAGGCTGCCGGACTGAGAGGGGATCACGGAGATGGTATTCTGCACCGCCGCGATGGCCTGGGCAGCACCGTCCGCCACATCCTTGGCCTGTTTTGCGGTTTCTGCCGCTTCGCTCAGAACATCCCGCATGGACTTGTAGTTTTCACTGGCGTAGTCCACCAGCCCCCAGATGTACTCGCCGTCCTTCACGCCGGCGCACTCCCACTCCGTGCCGGTGTCCATGTTGATGTAGTGCTGGCCCTTCCTGCCCACCGTCTCGGTGGTGGGGTCGCCCTCCGGGGCGAGGATCGTCGCACTCCCGTTCAGAGCCAGCTCCGTGGCCAGCATCCGAGCGGTCAGGCCGGGGTGGGCCTCCGGGTCGGTGTTGTGGGCCTCAACGGTCCCACCGGCCAGCGCGGGGTGTGCGTTGGGGTCTTCCATGTGGGCCTTCATCGCGTCCTCGATGGCGCCCATCGTGGCGATACCCGCGCTGGACACGCTGATCTCCAGCCGCTCCTTATTGGTCACCGTCAGCACGGCATACAGCTTGAAGGTGTAGAGCTGGTCGGTCTCCGCCGGTACGGTCACGCCCTTGCCGCCGCGCTCATCCTCCGTGTCCTCGATGACCATCAGCAGCTTTTCGCCGCCCACATGGCCCTCCATGCCGTTGGCGTCCCCGGCGGCGGCGAAGATGCCAATCTGCTCCAGCTTGTACGGCTCCGGGTTCCCGATGCTCGTTACCTGGATGCACACGGTCACATTCTCATCCGTCCGGGTGACGCTCTCGATGGTCAACGGGTGCTCCCGGCCATCAGGCAGCTCCGTCAGCTCCACCAGGTTCCCCCCCGGGTCGCTGACGGAGCCGAATGCGCTGGTGATGGTCAGGAGCCGCCCCGCCGCAAACTCGGTCAGCAGGCTGGTACCGGCATCCGTCACCGCCGTTTTAGACCAGCGCGTGGTTTTACTCTGTTCCGCCATAGTCTACCTCCTGTAAATTGATATGGGTCTTCGCTGTTTCTTGCGTTGACGCCACCACGCCTTTTGCGTGGGCCTGCGCAGTGGCAGTTAACACCTTGTCCATGAGGGGAACGGCCTGGGTCACATAGCACTCCTGCCATGTACTGGCCACGACCGCCCGAAGTCGAGCCGCGCTCTGCGCCGGCGCTCCGTCCGGCAGTACAAGCCGGGCCTCGAACTCCTCCAGCAGGCTCACCGTGGCCCCCAGCCGTGCGCTGGCCGTCCTTCGAATAACAGGTGTGGACAAATCCACCCCTGCCGTGAACGCCTCGTAGAGCGCCGTTGCGGCCCCTGTGCGGGCCGTGGCCGCGGGCCTGATGATGGGGGTGGGTAATTCTACCCTGGCCGCCACGCTCTCCCACAGGCCCGTTGTAGCGCCAACACGGATACTTGCCGTGGGTTGGAGCAGCGGCACCGGCAGCACCAGTGGAACATGGAGGGTCTCGGTCAGGCCGGGGGCGCTGGCCACCGCCTTTACAACGGCGGGCTCTGCCTCCACGAAGTAGGTCACGCCGTCATTGTGGGAGCGGAGGCTTTTGTAAAAATTCATCCGCTCCAGCACCCGGCGCTGCTTTTCCGAATCAATGCTGTCGTTGGTGATATTGATGTCCAGCCGGAAATGGTACGGCTCCCCGCCATACTCAAACCACTCCAGAACCTGCGTGTGTGGGTAAATCGCGGAGATGGCCGTTTCCACGGCGGCCCTGGTGCCCAGGAGCCTGTGAACACGCCAGCTGTCCTTCAGCGTCCGGCGCTTTTCCTCCAGGCTGTATTCCGGATCCCACCAATCCACCTTGAAGTCACGGGCGAGGATGTCCAGAAGGGGCTCCTCCAGTGTGTCGATAGCCGGATAGATGCGCAGCCGTTCAATCTCCGCCGGCCGGGCGGCCAGCAGTTCAGAAAGGGCCTCAGCCAGCGCCACCACGGATGGGTCAGTCCGCAGGGCCGGGGGCAGGGTGACCACCAGGTTTTCTTTTGTGAGGCCGTGCTTATTCATCCTCATAGCCCCCGTTCGTGATGGTGACGGTTCCGAGAGCCGCTGTCTGCGGCACGGTCTTGTCACCGCCATCCCGGAGGACAGTGAAAGCCGGGGCTTTCAGATCCACCCGCTTGATCCCCGCCTGCATCAACAGATTGATCAGGCGCGAGGGATTGATGTCCCGCCCCAGCTTGGCACACTGCCAAGCGTTGAATTCATCTACTGCCATCTGGACTGCTGCGGCAATATCCGCCGCGCTGGCCGCGCTCCCGGTTTGAATGTAATAGGTGAAGTCAATATCGTAGCTGACGACCTCCGCGTCCTCCACGAAGACTTGGTCTGTCAGAGGACGTACCTCATCGGCACTGCAGGCCGCCAACACCTCGTTTTTGATCTCCTCGGTGGCCAGCGTGCCATCATCCATCAGGACATACAGCTTGACCACGCCAGGGGTCGGGGAATTGGCAATCACATCCGCAATCTCGGTACTCACCTGCTTGGCGAAGTAGATGTAACCCCCTCTGGCTCCGGCGCAGCTGAAGCTGTCCATGCTGGAGCGCATCAGCTCATAGTATTCATCATCGTCAGGCACATTGGAGCCGCCGTCCGATTCGGTCACACTGACGCACTCCGAATAGTAGTCGTAGACGTCTACCAGTGTGTTGATCTGGCCGGCGGCATAGCCGTTGCCAATTGTGCCAACACTCTGGCAGCGTACCGCGAGCTCCACGAAGGTTTCCCCAATGGGGATGTATGCGTCCTCCTCTGTTTCCCAGATCAGGGTGTTGGCGGGGTCTGTCACCCGTGTTCCGGTGCGGATCAGGACGGCTGTTTCCTGGGCCTCCGAGATAGAAAACCGCACCTTACACACGGCGGGCTTTGCCTCCGGCCGCCCCTTGATGTGGGTCAGCTCTGCCAAAGCGTCCAGGTTCTCCCCCTCGGCGCGGCTGGGAATATTTTGGTTGCCAGTGTAGTTGTTCAGCACCCGCTCCTGGATGATGATGTTGGCCATGTACTGGATGAACAATCTTTCCGGGCTGGCGGGATGCACAGTAGTCTTGGTGATCTTCTCGTAAATCGCCGTGAGGAGGGCCACCACCTCCCCGGTGTCTGTGGGGATGAATTGATGCTCCGTATTTCTACTCAAGGTTGATGTCCACCTCCACTGTTGGAATCAGTACCCCCGGCTGGGCCGGGTCCTCTGAAAACGAGACATCCAGCACCGTGGCCCGCGGCTCCCACCTCTGGATGGCCTCCCGCACCGGGGCGACCATCAGCACCTTCGCCACGGGGGTGGGCTTGTCCAGGAAAGACCAGTCAAGCCCAAAGTCCCGGTAAAGGGGCACGGTGCCCATGGGTGTGGAGAGGATCACAGCGATATTCTGGAGGACTGCGTTTAACTCGTTCTTCTCGTTGAACTGGATAGATTTCAAGTCAGTTGCGGAAACGGTGTAGCTCATAGCCTATCCTCCCAGATACTCCTGCAGGCTGACAGAAACGGTGGCCGTGTGGATGTCGCCGTTTATAAAGTGGGCCTTTGCCTTCGTTTCGTGCTTGGTAATATTCCAGCGGTATTTTCCGTAGCCCTTGGTGCCGATGGTCAGCGGCACCGCTTTCCCGCTGCGCTCGATGTTCCAGATTTTCACCACCTCTGTGATGGGGTCTACACCCAAGTCGGAACACAGGGTGATATCGAAGGTGATCTTGTCCGGGTCCAGCCCGACAAACTCCGTGAGGGCGTGGGTCAGGTGGCGCTCGTGGATGGCGTACCGGGCAGAGCCGGACCAGGTCATATTGTCCAGGGTGCGCACTGTGGCCTCTGACACCTGAAAAACGATGTCTCCCAAACAGCCGATAACCATACTGTGCCACCTCCTATTCCATCTGCTTGAGCTCGCCCAGCGCCCCAATTTCACCCAGGATGTAGCCATCCGTATTGAAGCCGGGGAGGTATATGCACAGCACCACAGCGTTGACCTTGGGCATCCACGGCTTGATCAGCAGGTCGTGCTTATGGCTGGCGAAGGCCGGGTCACCGCTGCCGCCCGCCTCGAACTCCGTCCGCTGGGGCTTTGTCTCGTAGTCCGGAATGTAGGGCCGATTTGCCAGGACGTGCAGGGGGGCGGACGGGAGATCCATGTCCTGGAACTTCACGCGGGCCACCCGCTTGACCGGGTCAGCCCAGGTGACGGTTCCGACACGCACCAGATTTTCCAGCGAGGTCTCCATTTCCCGTTCCATCAATACCCCTCCAATACTCTCCGAAGTCTGACCTGCACCGTGTACCCGGAGCCGCCCACGGTATGCTTTGCCTGAGTGACAATGTACTTGCCATCCCAGCCGCCCCACTTCTCCAGCATCACCGTCACCCCGGCCACTAGGTCGGGATTGCCGGGGAGTGTGAACGAGGCGGTCTTGGCGTAGCGGTTGTGCTTGCGCAGGAGCTTTTCCGCCAGGGCCTTGGCCTCGTCCTTGTCGGTGACCTTGGCGGTAATCTCCAGCTGCTGGTTGTTCTTGGCGTCCGCATTGTAGTCCTCGATTTTCGCCGTGGCCGAGATGCACTTTCCTTTCGGGTCGACATAGCTCACCCGGCAGGAGGAATACTGCGTGTCCGCCGTGCCCACGTTCAGTTTGTACTTGGTGCAGACGCCGCTCCCCCGCCTGATGGTGAACACCGCCGCCTTGGACTCATAGGCCGCCTGGTCGAACAGGACCAGGATGCGGTTGGTGGCCTTCAGGGATATCCCCGCGTTATGGCACAGCGTTTCCAGGAATTGAATGTCGCTGGTCTTGATCTGCTCCACGCGGGTGTAAAAGGGGTCTGCCGCCGATTCGTACATACAGACCATGCCGTTGGCCCCGGCGATCTCTTTGGCAATGCCGGAAAGGGTGTAATTCTCCCATGCCTTGGACTTCTTGGTCTGGCGCACCTGGGCGCTGAAGGGCAGCGACGTCCCCTTGATGTTGATGACGGCGGGCGGCCCGGAGGCCACCACGCTGTCCAGTTCAAATTCCCCGCAAGGCAGCACTGCGTCACTGCCGCCGCCCGTCCAGTTCTCCCGGACGATCACAGCGTCCATCTTCAGTTTCGCGGCGGAGGCCGCCTCGATGGCGTCGGTAAGCCATTTCTCCAGCCATATGGAATCCCGGTCATGTACCTGGATCTGAAGCTCGTCCGTCTCGTCCTCCTCGTTGTCCACATAGGTCATGGACTTGAGATAGGGCCGGATGGACTTCGTGATGTCAGCACCGTCAAAGGCCACCTCCACGGCGGTGCGGCGGGCGTTGTTCTTGTTACTCATAGCCCACCTTCTTCCAGGGCGGCAGCGAACTGCTGACACTCTCCTTGACCTCCGGGATGGTCAGAACGATCCCCGCCGGGAAGATGTATATCTCCCGGTACCGAAGGTTGGCGTTCATCAGCTTGTCGGTGTGGTCAACGCTCCCCATCTGGGCGAAGGCGATGCTGTCCCACATATCCCCCTGGACGGTGGTATAGGTCTTTGCCATCAGTAGGCCCTCCTCTGTGCGTCCGCGCCGGCATCCTCCAAGACCTCCAGTACACGGGCGGCGAACTCATCCCCATACTCCTGCAGGGCCTGGACTGTCTCAGGCGTGGCGTTCCCGCTGATCTGGAACACTACCTGTACCGAGGGAGAGGAACCGCCTGTTGCCGAAAGCATGGCGGACACAGCCGGAGTAGCGTTGGACTGGAAGGCGGCGGTCTTCGCCGCGTCCATGACCTTTTCCCCGCCGTTGAAGTAGACCAGCTCCGGCCCTTCCTCGCCCACCAGGGCAATGCCAGGGGCCGCGTTGTCGGTACCGCTGGCGTACATGGGGACAGTTTGATTGTTGTACCATGCACTATTGCTGTATGGAGCAGGTCCTAAGGCATTTGAAGCGGCCCGCGCCAGATCCGCATACGCGCTGCGCACCGTCGGGAGCATATCGTTTGCCGCGTCAATGTACCCCTGGATGGTGGCCCGGCCCGCCGCTGTCGCCTCGTCCCCCAGATCCATGGCCTCGATGTCGGCGGCCAGTTCGGTCTGGAGTTCGTCCATAGCGGAAGTGAAGTCGGTTTTCAGTTCGGCCACACTTCCAGCGGCGGCCTCCTGCTCCTGCTGAAGGGTCTGCCAGTTGGTGACCATGGCCCGAAGGTCTTCATCGCTGGCATTGGCAAGGCCGGCGATGGCGTTCACACTGTCCTCGCTGCCGTCGGCGAAGCTGGCAATCACCGCGCTTAGGCCCTCAATATCGGCGCTGCGCTCCGTCAGGGATTGCAGATTTGTGTTGTAGTCCTGCCAATAGGTGATCTGGCTCTCCAGGGCACTGTTGATGCTTCCGGCGCTGGTTTCCACCACAGCCGCAGCCTCATCCCACAGAGCATACTGTCCGGAAATGGAATCCAGCGCGGCCGTGTACGCCTCGGTATATGCCTCTGCCAGCGCCATGACCTGCTCAGCGGTATCTCCGATGACAGCTTGCAGCTCCTGAGTCTGCGCTGCAGCCTCGGCCTCCGCCTCCGCCTGTTCCTCGGTTGCGCCGGTGAGCTGTTCCACCGCCTCTTGGGCGCTCTCGATCTCTGCCTCGGCGGTGGCCACTGCCTCCGCATCCGCATCAATGGCCTTGTTGAGATTCTCAATGGTTCGCTCAGCCTCGTACATCTCATCCCGGTATACGCGGATGGATTCTTCCAGCTGATAATATTCGCCAGTGAGAGCGGTGCCGTTTTCACAAGCCTCCTCAGAGAGCTCATTCATCCGAACCAGAGCGGCATCCCAATTCTTCTCGGCAGTCTGCAGCTTGATTTGCGCCTGGGTCAGCTTGATGCTGTTCTCGGCGGACTCCGCCATAACCTCGCCGTATTGGTCATACAGGGAATTGATGTACTCCTGGTACGCCTGGGCCTCCGCATTCTTCTTCCAGGCTTCGGTGTGCTGGCGTAGAGCCTCGGTGCCGCCCTCGATAGCATTATTCTCAAGGTCAATGTACTCGGCCAGCTCCGGCACCGTCCGGGTAAGCAGGGCCAGGATGTTGTGGTACTCCTGGTTCTCGGCCACGTTACCACTGGTGGCGGCCTCGATTTCCTCCAGCTTGTCGATGTAAATGCTGGCCACTTCCGCCGTGGCCATGGTCTGGGTAGCCGTCTCCTGGTAGGAAGCACTGGCCTCGTCCATGGCCTCCTGCATACTCCTGCCCTGCCCGATGAGATACCCAGCCTTTCGGTTCCGGCTGTGGACACTGGCGCAAGTCACAATCAAATCCCCGATTCCGGTAAGGCCGTAAAAGGTTTCAATTCTTCCGCCCATATGGATTCCCAGACGGGCAATCTCCGCAATCCCTCTGGTAATTAAAGCCGCCTTGGTGTTGTCCCCGTAGCCAAGTCCGTCCGCCATGCCGGCGGCCGGTCGGAGTTCGCCGTCAATCAGCGCATGGGCGGCGGCATGTGGGTATTTCTCGGAGAGTTCGATCTGCCGGCCGGCAGCATGGACTCTATCGTCATGCTCGATAACCGCTCCTCTCGCAGCGGCCGCCGCATTACGGCCGATGCCGTGAAGATCGGCGGCGGCATGGGCAATATCGCACGGGTCGTCGATCCCGAGAAACGTTCGGACGACATGGAATACATCGCCGAGACGAGCGGCTATCCGCGCTTCTGCGAGGGTGCGCGCTACTGGCTGCAATGGTCGGGATTCCCCGAAGATGTATATACTCCCAAGCAGGGCAAGGACGACTATCGCGACGACTACATGTCGCGGGCACACTGGGTAAACGCCCTTATAGGCGGCACGGAGCGGCTGCCCGAGGGCGAGGGCAAAGGCATACCGGTCGATCTGGCGTTCGCGTTCCATTCCGATGCCGGCGTAAGGCTCAACGACGATATCATCGGCACGCTCGGCATATACTGTACGCAGGACAGCGACGGCGAGTTCGAGGGAAAGGTGACGCGTATGCGCTCGCGCGATTTGACTGATATAGTCATGACGCAGATCGTAGGAGATATACGGGCTTTATATGAACCCGATTGGAGCCGCCGCGGAATGTGGGACAGAGCCTATTACGAGGCACGCATACCCAATGTTCCGACGATGCTCTTGGAGCTGCTCTCCCACCAGAACTTCGCCGACATGCGTTACGGGCTCGACCCCGGCTTCCGCTTCACGGTCTGCCGGGCGATTTACAAGGCCATGCTGCGTTATCTCTCGGATCAATACTCCGAGGCATATGTCGTCCAGCCGCTGCCCGTTGGCGGATTCCGCGCCGAGCTCGCCGACGGCAACAGAGTAGAGCTGTCGTGGCACGCGACGCCCGATCCGCTCGAACCTACGGCCGTCCCGTCCGCATATATAGTCTATACGCGTATCGACGACGGAGCCTTCGACAACGGCACAAGGGTAGAGTCCAACCGCCTTACGGTGGAGCAGCAGCCCGGCAGGATATACAGCTACCGTATAACGGCCGTCAATGACGGCGGCGAGAGCTTTCCGAGCCAGACTCTATCCGCCTGCCGCCTTGTAGCGGAGAAAGGGCGCGTAATGGTCGTCAACGGTTTCGAGCGCGTCGCAGCTCCCATGAGTATTCAGGGCGACTCGCTGGCCGGATTCCACAACCGCTACGACAGCGGTGCGGCCTACATTCGCGACATATCGTTCATCGGCGAACAGCATAATTTCGACCGCGCCCTCTCGCGCTCCGATAACGACAACCACGCCCTCGGTGCCTGTTACAACGATTACGAGACGGAGATCGTCGCCGGAAATACGTTCGACTACCCGGCACTGCACGGCCGGTCGATAGTGCAGGCCGGATACTCGTTCTCCTCGTCGAGCCTCGATGCCGTCGCAGCGGGGCAGTGCGACCTGTCGCGTTACCGTGTCATCGATCTTATACTCGGCAAGCAGCGCTCGACCGCCGTGGGGCGCGGCGTGTCGGGATATAGATTCAAGACATTCCCCGCCGGGCTCCAAACGGTGCTGCGAGACTTTACCGATGCCGGCGGAGCGCTGCTGGTCACGGGCGCATACGTCGCCACCGACCTGTGGCTCTCGGACGACGCTTCGGAGAGCGACCGCGACTTCGCGCGCAATGTCCTGCATTACTCCTTCGGCGGTAATATGGCCACACGCCGCGGCGAGGTGCGTGCCATTCCCTCCAAGATGACCGACACGCGATACGACCTGCGCTTCGCATGCGAGCTGAACGACAGTATCTACTGCGTCGAATCGCCCGATATCGTGCGTCCGGTCGGCAAGGGTTCGTTCACGGCGCTGCGTTACAAGGCCAACAATCAGAGCGCAGCGGTCGCATATAATGGAAAATATCGTACCTTTGTAGCCGGATTCCCGTTCGAGACCCTGACGGATGCCACTGTGCGCGACCGTCTCATGCGGCAGACGTTGATGTTTCTCACGGGCAACAGCCACTGACAGACAAACTAATAGCATAAAACCATGTTGGAACAACAGATTTCTAAGCAGATCATGGAGGCGATGAAGGCTAAGGACGCCGTTCGTCTCAGCGCATTGCGCAATATCAAGAAATATATAATCGAGGCCAAGACGTCGGGAACGGCCGTCGATACGCTGCCCGATACCGATGTCGTGAAGATCATCTCGAAACTCGCCAAGCAGGGTAGCGATTCTGCCGCGATATACACTCAGCAGAACCGCCCCGATCTGGCCGAGGAGGAGCTGGCGCAGGTGCGTGTCATGCAGGAGTTCCTGCCCCGACAGATGACGGCCGAGGAGCTCGCCGCTGCCGTTCGCGAGATCATCGCCGAGGTGGGTGCCGAGTCGATGAAGGATATGGGCAAGGTCATGGGCGTCGCCTCGAAGCGGCTCGCCGGTCAGGCCGACGGCAAAGATATATCGGCCAAGGTAAAGGAGCTGCTGGCATAACCCGAACCCATGCTATCGCTGCATAATCTCAAAACCGCAGCCATGCCTATGGGCATGGTTGTCGGTGTTTTATTGTGCCGCCCCATAGCGGCTCTCGAATCGTGGAGCGGCAATACGATCACGCCTGCGCTGATCTCCATGATGCTTTTCTTCACGTTCTGCCGCGTCGACATAAGACAGATGCGCCCCTCGCGGATGCACCTGTGGCTGTTGCTGTTCCAGCTTATCGGAGCCGTCGCCGTATACTACGCCTGCATGCCTTTCGGTCAGGTCATGGCACAGGGAGCTATGGTATGCGTACTTGCACCGATAGCAATGGCAGCCGTGGTCATCGGCGGTATGCTGGGCGCCAATATCGCGACTATGGCGACATACAACCTTATATGCAATTTCGTCATAGCCGTATTCGCTCCTCTGATGCTGCATGCCTACGGCAACGGCGACTGCACGTTCGGGCAGATCGCCATGAAGATAGCGCCGCTGCTCATCATGCCATTCGTTGCCGGACAGGCGTGCAGACATCTGTTCCGCCGGCTGACGCAATGGATAAGCGACCATTCGCAGATATCGTTCTATATGTGGCTCATTTCGCTTGCCATAGTCATAGGACGCACGACATGCTTCATCCTCGACACCGACGCCGACAGCGGGGTAGAGATACGGCTGGGTTTCGCAGCTCTGGTAATATGCCTTATACAGTTCGCCGTCGGCCGCCGCTTGGGCCGTCGATACGGCGACACGGTCGCAGGAGGTCAATCGCTCGGACAGAAGAATACCGTTCTGGCCGTCTGGATGGCACAGCAATTCCTCGACCCCGTCTCCTCCGTCGCCCCTACCGCCTACATCGTGTGGCAGAACTTCGTGAACAGCTATCAAATCTACAAAAAGGATAGAGAAGCAGCGAAAAATCAAATATAAATTACTACAATATAGTGGTTTATATTTGAGTATGGAATTTTCAGTTGTTTTTGCGATTTTCCTGATAAGGCCGATATCTGTTACTTTTTGTTAGTTGAATGGCAGATTACGAAGGCCAGCGACTACGGCGTATTGAAAGCCGGATGGCGGTTGAGCAAAATCCGGTCGTGTTCTATTCGGAACGCTCCGCACGGCTGCCGGAGCGCGGCGAGGCGAACGACAGCGATATTATCTTTCCGCTGACGCACGAGGGGACTGTAAACGACACGCTGCAACACTGGGCAAAAGTCGCCGGAATAACCAAACACATCTCGTTTCACTATGTGAAATATTGTTATCTAACTCTACAATATCCGACCAACATTGTAATACTTGCCGATAAAAATGCGTAATTTTACAGATGAATAATCAGATATGAATATGACTTTAACAACTGACAGAAAGGAAAAAGCGATATCATTCCTCTGGCAACATTTCCTGCTCCTTATTTCATTGTATCTTATGACATTGGGAGTCGTTCTATGTGTGAAATCCTCTTTGGGCAGCAGCGTAATCTCCTCGCTGCCGTTCGTCTTTTCGCTGGCGGGACCGATAAGCCGTGTCCCCGAATGGACAATCGGCGGGTACACGATTGCAATGAACTTTATCCTGATACTTTGCCAGATACTCATCCTGCGCCGTAATTTCGATCCCATGCAGCTCTTCCAGCTTGTCATCGGATTCGTATTCGGATGGCTCATAGACCTTAACATGGCATTGACAGCCGGTCTGGAATGCACGACCCTGCCTTCGCAAATATTCGCCCAATTCGCTGGATGTACCATCATGGGCATCGGCATCGCCTTCGAGGTGCGGTGCGGCTCGGTAACCATGCCGGGCGAGGGCATTTCCATTACCGTCAGCCAGGTAACGAAGCGTCCTTTCGCCAAGGTAAAGATATGGGTGGATACGACCCTCGTACTGCTCGCCGTTGCCGGATGTTATCTCTTTTTCGGGAGCTGGCAATGGAATGTTATCGGTATCGGAACGCTCTTCGCCATGATTTATGTCGGACTGGTGGTGAAGTTCATCGCTCCGCATCTGGGCTGGTTCGACCGTCTGCTGGCCTATCGTCCGGGCTTCCGGCGTTACCTGTTCGGATTGGCGCGGCTCATCTATCGGCGCGGCGGAGCGAAAGAGTGAAAACAACCGTTCATCATTGCGATGAACGTTTTTTCATAACTACTCTTATCGGATGTAAATGACGGCACATGTCATCATTTCCGCAGCCGGAATGGCGAGCCATAGGCCGGGAACACCGAATGCCCGGGGTAAGAGGACGAAGCACGGCACAAGTAACAATATGCCCCGCAACAGCGTATATACTGTGGAAACCATAGCTTTCTCTATGCTCTGATAGTACCCGATAAAGGCGATGTTGATCGCGAAGAATACGGCGCACAAGGCAAAGAGCGGCACACCTTCGACCGCCAGCCCGTAGGCACTCTCCTGCGGACTGAGAAACATGCTGACGACTTGTGCCGCTCCAGCCCACAGTCCGACCGTTACCGATATTCCGCATATCACAGCGGTAAGAACCGATATGCGCAGCGTCCGGCTGACGCGGTGGGGCAGATGCGCCCCGGACGCGACAGCCTCGCAACCCTCGGCACGCCGGAGAGGTTAGGCGATCTGCCTATGGTGCCTATACCGGCGGGCGCTCCGATCTTCGAGCAGCGCTTGGAGTACTCCTCGCCCGAGTATGCCGCACCGCGCTATGCAGGCAATATCTCCGAGACGTCGTGGTCGAGGGCGGACACCGCGCGCATGACATACGTCTATGCCTACGACCGTCTTGGTCGCCTTGTCGACGGCCACTGCACGACGGGCGCGGCACCCTCTGCCAGGCATTACGGCGAGAGGAACATCACATATGACAAGAACTCCAATATCCTATCTTTGGACAGGTACAACGGAGCCATAGCGGCAACACGCTACCGATACGCCTATGACGGCAACCGCATCCTCACCGTGGGTACGTGTCAGACTTCGCCCGTGGGGCAAACACCCGTGACGGAATATGCGTATCGATACGATTCGATGGGCAATGTTACATTTAATGGGGCCGAAGCCTTGCAAGTGTCGTATAATTATCGTAACTTGCCGAAGCGAGCGACGAAAGGCGATATGCGGGCAGCCACAGGCAGCGTAAGTACCTATGTCGTAGGCGTCGCTCCGCATGTGGTGCAAAACCTCTACCTCGCCGACGGCACGAAAGTACGGGCGACGGACGACAGAGGACGAGGCTACGAATACTTAGGCTCTTTGAGATTGAACGTAAACGGAGAGGTGGCGGATATAGAGAGCATTCCTTTTGCCGGAGGACGTATCGTGAAGACGACAAACGGCTACGAGCCGCACTACTACATCACAGATCATTTAGGCAGTACACGCACCATCGTCAAGCCCGGGCAGAGCAAACCCGTTGTGGTGGCAGAGTTCGACTACATGCCCTACGGCACGCAGCATATTGTGGCCGAGGCACCCACAGCAGATGCCGACTACAAGTACACCGGCAAGGAGCAGCAGGGCGCCTTCGGAATGTACAGCCTCTATGACTCGCAGGCACGATTCCAGAACGTAACAAGCGGCTGCTTCCTATCGCAGGATCCCCTGTCGGGCAGTTTCCCGGGGATATCGCCGTACATCTATTGCGCGGGCAATCCAATTATGTTTGTCGATCCAGACGGTAGGGCTATTAATTTCTATGAAGTTGCCCAATACCTCAATTTATTTCAGGATAGCAAATATTCTCGGTTGACTGATATGGAATTGGGACCATATTCTGTCACTGCCATGTATGATGCCGACGAAAATATTATCGGATATACATTGATGCGAAATAGGCGCATTGAGTACATGGTCGATACAATCAATGACCTAAATCATGTGGCTGATAACATCGAATATTATATTACCGGAGCAAATTTGTTCTATATTAACGGTACTCCGAGTGACGGCATGGTGGCAATGATTGCCGGAGATGTCGCCAAAGGACTGGGACAGCAATGGATAGAGGCGGCTGGTAGTTTAGAATATTGGTTATATTGTTTTAATACTCTCTGTACTGCGGAGTCTACTTTTTATAAAAGATTGGAGACCGAAGCTGCCCAAAAATACATAAAAAAAGCAAAGAGACACGAATGGCATCATATAACGCCTAAATATACGGGAGGAGATCCAAAGGGAGAAATGGTATATTTGCCATCTCCATATCATCAAATGATAACAAATGAATTTAGAGCATTATATCCATATCGTCAAGGCCCTGCCACGGAAGTCGTAAGAAAACAGATAGAAAAACAAGTGTATCGCAAATATCCTATTGGTAAATATCCCAGAAAAAATAATAAATAATTATGATACAATTATCGGAAATAGAGAATATTCTCAAAGAGGCAAAGATTAAATATTCTCACAGCCAAGTCACATGTTATGATCGTAATTTTCGCGGAGCGGCCGAAGATATGTTCGTCTTCAAATATAAAGATCGCCGTTTTCATATTCGTATTTATGCTGATGAAATCAGCATTCAAACAAGCACAAAAATATCGGTAATGTTTTCGGTAAATAGGCCGGAAAAAATAACCCCTCATGTAAAATATTGCCGGCTATTAGACATGAAGATATATATATGCTCTTATTTCTTGGGTAATAAATGCTATTTGAACGATGTCGGAAAATGTATAGAGATGATAAAGGACTATTTGCCCCGATTCAATTTTCAAAAGTACTTATTTGATCCCAACGAAGGCATGATGCTTTGTGGGAATAGTGCTAACCTTGCGCTAAAAGAACCATCGAGGATATTACCTGCAATAGATATATTGTTGGAGATGCTGCCTGTTATTGAAGAAAATTTCCCCGACAAGCCTGATGATATCGATGCCAATGCCATTCCCGAGGAGTTGCGCGATTTGATCCCTGTTTTGAAGAAATGGGCTATATCCGATGATCAGGAGCGAGAGGAGAAAGTAACCAAGGCTGCAAAAGGTACGTTGACGCGCCTCGTAAATCGGGTAACTCCAAAAATGGAAGCTATCAACAGATATCTCGACAGCTTCGGCGACGAGCCGTGGTCAGAGGAGGCTGCGATGTTCGCAAGTCTCGCGGAATTAGTCTGCGAATTGCAGCTAAGAAAATAAACTGCATTTTCGATAAGCCTCGGCCGAGCCGCGCTCACACGAGCTCTGCCGAGGCGAGAAAAGATATGCAAAAATAAACGTCAAAAGAGCATCGCTTGTCGGTGCTCTTTTTACTTTATACCACTTCAATCGGTGCGGAAGACTTGTTTATATCGTATAATTAACTTAACTTGCCGAAGATAATAACCAAGACCGGTACACCGAGAACATGCGGTGGCGCACAGACATACGTTGTAGGTGTGACGCGTCCTACGGCAAGCTATCTCTACCTTGCCGACGGCACGAAAGTACGGGCGACGAACGACAGAGGACGAGGCTACGAATACTTAGGTTCGCTATCGCGCACCTTTCTTTCGCCTCGGCATAGTCCGAACGAGTTCGGCTCTGCGCTCGGCTTAACGAAACGTTCTTTGAGATTGAACGTAAACGGAGAGGTGGCGGATATAGAGAGCATTCCTTTTGCCGGAGGACGTATCGTGAAGACGACAAACGGCTACGAGCCGCACTACTACATCACAGATCATTTAGGCAGTACACGCACCATCGTCAAGCCCGGGCAGAGCAAACCCGTTGTGGTGGCAGAGTTCGACTACATGCCCTACGGCACGCAGCATATTGTGGCCGAGGCACCCACAGCAGATGCCGACTACAAGTACACCGGCAAGGAGCAGCAGGGCGCCTTCGGAATGTACAGCCTCTACGACTCGCAGGCACGGTTCCAGAACGTATCCGACGCCCGATTCCTATCCCATGACCCGCTCTCGGGCAGTTTTCCGGAGTTCTCGCCATATATCTATTGCGGAGGAGATCCGATTAACAGGGCCGATCCGACAGGTGCTAAAATCGAAGACCCGTATAATATCTATTCTAACCACAGAGCTGAGATATGTCAGCAAATTAATGGATTGGAACAATTGTCCAAAACCCTGAGAGATTCGGATATGTTAGAACTAATAAATCGTCTGATTTATAAATATCGTACAATAATCAATGAATATGACAGGTTAGATCAATCAGATGTAACGTATAAAATCGGATATTGGGATAAAACCGGCGGTGGAACAGGATATGAAAATGGTTCTATTATAATTAAAGTAGGTCGCAATGAATCGCAAGGGGTCATCGCGCATGAGCTTAAACATGCCTATCAATATGAAATGGGAGAATTATCGTTCTTGATTGATCAAAACGGGGTTGACTTCGGTTCTTTATACGATATTACAGATGAAACGGCAGCATATAATCGTGAACGTATAGTCAACGCAGGTATTTCCTATTATTTGACGGGACCGGATCAATGTGGGGAATGGAATGATGAGCATGTACGGCAATTTGGACGAAAGAATAATTTAGTCTACGGAGAGTTGGGAAATGGGCCGATTAATATTAATTCTAAAATTGGACAAAGAATACGAGTTATATCAAGTTTTATGTCATATTTCGATATAAAACCTTATGAAGTATATACTCGGAAACGTGCCCCTAAAGACGATTTTTTATATAGAATATCAGGACTTTAATTTATTTGCGTATGAAGAAAATAATCACATTAAAGTTATTCATTTTGTCAGCACTATTACCGGTTTTTGCTTTGACACCTGAAAAGCATGGCATTTGTACATATTGTGGTCCTAATTATCCAAATCATAAAGAATGGTTATCATTGTATGATGATAATACTTTTCGATACTGCCGGTATGAAGGTCCCGGGTCATACTCTGAGTTATGGGGTCGTTGGGAGCGTCGAAACAACTCTTTGATATTAAATAGGGATTCGATTAGCAATAACTTTAAAGTCAAAGAGATGAAAAGCGAAATCAAAAAGCCTGATACATGGTTTCGTGTTTCAACGAGCAGTAGATCGTTCGTAACATATGACCTGCATGTCATTACTCCGCAACGCGATACAGTTGTCGTCCACAGCGACGGGAGCGGTCGAGCGACAGTAAATTGCGGCATCTCGGCTTTTTGGATAGGAGACGACAAAATATCAACTCCGTTATATAAGTTAGCACCTACTACCAATGAAGTACATATTGTATTCGATTTTCATCGAACATTCGATAATGAAGTGTGGATCTTGGAGCATGAAGATACGTTGCGCCCACGCAATATGCGAGGCGACCTGATGAATCATGTTTTGATTCGCAAGGAGTATGATTATTAACGATTGTTTTTTGAATGTTAGACGGCAAGAGTGATCATACATAGTTTAACATTTTCATTGAAACAAGCGTAGGCGTATCCTGCCGAAGCACAGAAAAAGAGTATAAACCGGGGCTGTCTGCAATTCGTCAGACAGCCCCGGTTATTTTTACACAGCCCGATCATCTATTGTCCGATGCTATGTTTCGGCGGCTTTGCCTCAGCCTCTTTCAGCCGTTTGTTCATCCGCGACATCTTTACATAAACGCTGTTGATATTATTTAGCGAAAACAGCATACACAGTTCTCGGGGCGTAAACCCTATATCTGCGAGCTTGCATAACAGCTTATCCGCTTCGTTGCAATCCACCTTGTCGTACACCGTATCATTGGGCGGCATGACCACATGATATGCCAATAGGACATCGCACTTAGTCAGTTCGATGATCCGCTTCTGCAACCTCTCGGCGTTATTCTGATGGGTGTATACGGTATCGATTATTTTCCGAATATATATCAGCCTATCACGGCTCAGGGCAGTTTCGGTTCTGTCTCCATACGCTTTCTTCAAAATTGAATATACGTGATATACCAGAGCGATAAGGACGGCATCGATAACGATGAATATAATAATTATAATGGTCGATTTCATAGATTAAGTTCAAGGTCATAATAGGTTTCACATAGGTTTAAGGATGTATTCTTATTCCTATTGTTATGGCGCTCGAACAGGTCTTATCACGATCACATGACAATCGATAATTATTGCATACATTAAGTTACCATAAATAACCAATATTATCTTTAATTATCTAAAAAATTAGAGAGAAAGATAAGTGTTAAGATTCCTCAGAGAAACACAACTAATATATACATGGATGGTGCTGT
>OFHN01001176.1_pt1 | contig 19632 bp, 15 predicted proteins | sample 1521321 | NCBI WGS metagenome assembly OFHN01 (sample SAMEA3504130, study PRJEB24116) | mouse gut metagenome | biome: mouse gut; feature: mouse-associated habitat; material: faeces | place: Denmark | collected 2011
TTGTAACAAAGAGAATCCTGTATTTATGCGGGTTCTGGCGTTTCGCAAACGCCTATCATCCATGATAATAAAAGGAGCATCCTTATAAATTGCCCTGGCGATAGCCATTTTCTGCTTTTCCCCTCCGGAAAAGGAAATGCCGCTCTCATGGAAATCCTTCCCCACATAAGTTGCCAGCCCCTGCTCCAGCGCCCCTAACCGCTCCTTTAGCCCCGCCTTTTCCAGGGCGTCCACAACTCTTCCTTCTTCCGGGGATCCAGAGGATGCGATGTCCTCCCCAAGAGGGAAGGCAAACATACAAAAATCCTGGAAAACCACGGAAAACAGGCGGCAGTATTCCTCATAGTTATATTTACGGATATCGATTCCGTTGATTTTGATACACCCTTCCGTGACATCATACAGGCGGCACAAAAGCTTGATAAAAGTAGTTTTCCCGGAGCCGTTTTTCCCCACGATGGCCATTTTTTCCCCGATTTCAAAAGAGATATCCAGATCCTTTATCACGTCCCTGTCTGTCCCGGGATAGCGGAAGGACACATGCTCAAAAGATACATGGAAGCGGTTATCCTGGCGCTTTTCAACAGGAAGAGTCCCATTGTATTTTCGGTTGCCCAGATGAATAAATTCCATATAATTTTTTGTAAATGTGGAAAGTTCTTTTATGCGTCCTATGGTCTCTGCAAATTCTGTGACTGCGTTGGTAAGCTGTACGATGCTGGCTGCATATACCACCACATTTCCTATGGGGATCAGCCCCATATAGGCATGGATCACGATAAAAACATAGACCAGGAAACAGGAAATATCGGATAATGCCACACCTGTCAATAACCCATTGATATAAAAGTGGTTTCCTTTTAACTGTTGCTTTTGCAGTTTCCCGTAAGTGTGGTGGATCTCATGGTCAATGATATCCTGCTGGCGGTTCATCCTTAAGTCTTTCTGGGATTCTACCCCGGAAAACATATTCATGAAATACCTTCTTTTGTTAAAAAGCCCTTCCATCTGACCGTAGACATTTCCTGCTTTTTCCACAAAATAAATACTTGCCTTATAGTTGCCCCATACCATAAAAAGGATCGCTGCACATAATCCCAGGGAGATAAAAAACGAACCTTTCCCGTTCCCAATCTTTTCTTCTCCAAAAAACATGGGAAAAAGGACGACCAGGGCAGTAAATACAGATAAAAGGTTTGCCAGCGTAGACTGGGCAAAAAACAAAAACCAGCCTCTGATGCCAAAGTTTGACCTGGACAGCGCCCAGCTGCGCAATTCCTGCACATGGGGATCTTCCAGATACTCATAATCCATAGAAAGGCTTTTCCGGTTCATTTCCCCGGACTCCAGATCCACAGAATTATCCCTTGCACGCCTGGAATTCTCAGTCAGCCTGGCGTGCAGGACAGTAAACAAAAGCGTCGTAAGGAGGATCGCCAGGGCATATTGGAACAAAGTTCCCATATCGGCTCCCTGATAGATTTTATTCAGCAGGAATCCCATTCCCACGATGCTGATATAGGGAAGGATGGCTTCTGTAATGATCAATCCTAACAGATTAATCACAGTGCCTTTTTCCCTTTTGGCAAGGTCTTTAAAATATACCCAAATATCGTTCCAGTTTGATCTATTCATAAAAAATCCCTTTATGGTCTTGCGTTTTATCAAAATCATCATCCATGATGGCGCACTGCCTTTTATTTTTTTCCTGTTCTTTGTAATACATGCTCTGTACCTCAAACAGCTCTGCGTAACGGCCTCCCTGGGCCATCAGCTCATCATGGGTACCCTCCTGCGTGATTTTCCCATGCTCCATGAGGATGATCCTGTCACAGAAACGGGTACTGGATAAGCGGTGTGATATATACACGCAGGTTTTTCCTTTTGCAGCCTGGCTGAAATCCAGGTACATCTGGTTTTCGGCTATGGGGTCTAATGCGGCGGTGGGTTCATCCAAGATCATGAAGGGAGAATCTTTGTATAATGCCCTGGCGAACAGCAGCTTTTGCTTCTCCCCTCCGGAAAAATCAGTGGCTTCCCCATTGGCTTCCCGTACAAGAAGAGTTTCTCCCTTTTTAGGAAGGCTTTCATATTTTTCCGAAAAACCCGACATCTTAAGCGCCCAGGCAAGTTTTTGGCTGTCAATATCTTCCGGTTTTTCCCCTGTCAGGTTTAGATCCAGTGTTACAGGCAGAAAAGTATGGTCCTGAAACAAAACAGATACCAGTCCGTGATACTCTTCCTTGCTAAAATCAGATACCGGGATGCCATTGATCAGTATTTTTCCTTCTGTTGGCCTGTAGAATCCGCATAAGAGTTTTACCATGGTGGTTTTGCCTGCGCCGTTTAACCCGATCAATGCCAGCTTTTCTTCCGGTGAGATGGTCAGATCAATATGATGCAGGGTATCCTCCTTATTGCCAGGATAACGGAAGCTTACCCCCCTTAATTCAACCTTGATGCCTTCCTTTTTTATCCGCTGGATCACCTCATTTCCCACCCCTTCTGACCAGCCTGCATTTTCAGGCAGATCCAGCAATTCCCGGATATAGTTGATGGAGACAGCAATAGGGTCTAAAGTGACGATCTGATCCATCAGGGACATAAAATTACTGGAAAAGCTTTTGATCAGGCCAATGTATAATACAAAGGCGGATACAGTGATTTCTTTTTTCACCAATAAACTGATAAGGAATACATAGGAAAACAGGTTCAGTATGAATGTCATGGAAGCATCTGATGTAACATTAATAAAATAACCGTTGCGTATTTGCCTTAAGGTATCATCTATTCCTTTAAATGCCTGTCCATACTTTCCCATGATCCATCCGGACATTTTGTAGATCCTGATATCTTTTCCTGCAGACCTGTCCATTGCCTGTTTATTAATGTAAGCTGTCTGTCTGGAATAAACATTGAGCCGCTCATGGGAGATCCTGTGTTTTTCCCTTGCCCAGGCCAGTATTTTCATACTGAGCAGGGAATTGATTATGGCGATAATCACGATCAGGATATTTTTTGACCCAATCATTGCGCCGTACCACAGGACGCTGAGCAAGCCTGTAAAGGCAAAGGGGATGGCAAGAAGGGAGTCCCTGATGCCATAGCTGTTTCGGATAACATTGAGCACATTTCCAATCAAGCTGGCATATCGGGAGTCTTCCAGCATATCATAGTCCAGGTGCATCAGCTTATGGTAGACAAGCTTTTCATAATACATAGTGAGGGATTTTGCGTTGTCCCATAAATATTCACTCATTCCTTCACTTATCATTTTCATAAGGCATATGCCTAGGGATAATACAAAAATATAGAGCATAAGCGCCGGGAGATCCCAGTGGTTTTCCAAAGCGCGCACGATCTCCGCAGGCAGCATGATTCCCAGGTAAGTGGCCAGTACCCTGGGCATTACCGGTAAGATCTGGCAGTAAAACAGGTTTTTGTCCCATTGCCTGGATGACTTTATATTGAAAGCGATATTGCTAAACCATCTGCGTGTACCCAAGGATGTTTCTCTTGATTTTTTCATGTGGGATCCTTTCCGTAAAGAGATATTTAAGGGATAGCGTGAAAGCGGACTGTTGATATTTATAAAACAATGGATGTTTGTTTTTATGAGGAAAAAGACTTAATAATTCCGCTTTCACGTTATCCTTCCCATATACTTTACCATAAATTTTCCCCTAAAAAAATTCGTGCACGAATAACATCTTCTCATGCACGAATGGTATTTTCAGTTTATTTTTCAATCAGGGGAAGCATGATCTCAGTTGCGAATACCCCTGGTTCTGTTTGCCTGTTTAAGAAGCCATTGTATTTGGCCACAATGCTGTCGATCCGGGGCAGCCCAAAACCATGGGCTCCCTGTTTGCCGGAAAGAAAGCTGCCATGGGTTTTTGGGAGATCCTTTTCCATGGAATTTGCCACATAAATATAGAGCTGTTGTTTGACGATATCCATATAGATCCGTATAAACCGCTCCTTTTCATGGGGAATCTTCATACAGGCTTCTATGGCGTTGTCCAGTATATTTCCAATCAAAACGGACAGGTCGGTTTCCGATACCACAATGGCATCCGGCAGGGAAGCAGTAGCATCCACTGAGATCTTCTTTTCCTGCATCAATGACAGTTTACTGTTTAAGATCGCGTCAACCATTACATTGCCTGTCTTAAGGACAGTGTCCACTGTGGTAAGGTCTTTTTCCAGCTTGTCCAGATAATCCATTGCCTGACCGTATTGCTGGAAAATCAAATTTGCTTTTAAAACCTGGATATGGTTATGGTAGTCATGCCGCCATTCCTGCATTTTGCGGTAGGTGACATTGATCTCATTATAGAATTTACTCATAAAGTCGTTCTGGAAACCGGAAATCCTGCGGCTTACCGCCCAGGGCAGGAACAGACGCCACAACAGGAAATTTACAAAGATCACCAGAGCGATAAATAAAGCAATTGTCAAAGTCATGTTTCTACCCCGGCATATTGCAAGCTCATCTTGCCCTCAGTCTCTGATTCGTCAGCCTCTATGTTTTTTATTTTCACACAAACCATAATTTTTGATAAAAGTTTCATTTACTGCCTTATAGGCGCTCCGGCTTATGGGGATCCTTGCTTCCTGGTCGTCCATTACGATTTCCGTTCTGGTAATTGCGGAGATATGCTTCAGGTTCACAAGATAGGAACGGTGGCACTGGACGAATTCCATAAGTTTTCCCAGTATCTTTATCATTTCTGTAAGAGAGTGGTGCAGATGGTATTGCCGGCAGGATGTGTGCAGCATACAATAATGCCCTGCCGCCTCCACATACCAGATCTCAGAAGGGGCGAGAAGTAACAGGCCCTCATCCATGGAAAAGGTGAGTTTTTCTTCTGCCTTTTTCCCCTTTGCCAGCTTGTCCATTACGGCAAAAAGCTTTTCCCTGCTTGTGGGCTTTAGCAGGTACTGGATCGCGGATACTTCATAGCCCTGCGCCATATAAGTTTCATAGCCGGTAATGAATAAAATGGGGATCTCTTCATTTTCTTCCCTTACCTTCTTTGCCAGTTCCATGCCGCTTAATTCATCCATTTCAATGTCAAGGATCAGCAAATCAAAGAACTTGTCATCCTCCCAGGAAAACAGAAATTTTTCCCCGCTGGGAAAAGGGACGGTTTCTGCAAGCTGGCTCCGTTCCCGTGCCCATTCCTGTAAATATTTTGTGATCAGTTTTCTCTGCACTTCCTCATCATCGCACACTGCTATCCGCATACCCTGTCCTCCCCACCAGTCCCATATGAGGGTAATTGCTTTATGTATTATAACCAAATTTCCTAAAACTGTATAGGGATTTTTTTTGATGCCCAACTGATTTTTGATGTCTTCATAATGTTGACAAATACAGCCAAGTCAGGTATAACATGTGTAATATAAATTCAGGAGCACATGATATGTTAGCGGAAATTTTACAGGATACCTTAACAGACGGAATAAAATTACTTCCTTTTTTATTTTTTACTTATCTGATCATGGAATATATTGAACATAAGACCAGCCACAGAACCCGGCATATGATGCAAAGATCGGGAAGATTTGGGCCGATATTGGGAGGACTTTTTGGGGTGGTTCCCCAATGCGGATTTTCGGCAGCGGCTTCAAACCTTTATGCAGGGCGTGTGATTACTTTGGGCACATTGCTGGCGGTATTTTTGTCCACTTCAGATGAGATGCTCCCGGTTTTTCTTTCCCGGCAGGTGCCATTTTCCAGAATTTTCAACATACTTGCATTCAAGGTGGCAATTGGCATCGTTGTGGGCCTTACCACTGACATCCTGATGAAAAAATGGAAGAAAACAAAGGGAGAGGAGCTGCGCATAGGGCAGGTGTGCCAGCACCAGCACTGCCACTGTTGGGAAAAAAAGATCTGGAGATCAGCCCTTTCACATACTCTGGAGATTTTCCTTTTTATACTTGGGATAACATTTTTCCTGAATCTTTTGATCGGCTTTGCAGGGGAAGAAAATTTATCCGGTTTTATCAGAGGCCGGGCTGTGCTGGGGCCTTTATTTGCAGGATTAGTTGGCCTGATCCCAAACTGTGCCTCTTCTGTGATTTTAGCGGAGCTTTACCTGGAAGGGATCTTGGGAGCCGGTTCTATGCTTGCCGGGCTGCTTGCCGGATCAGGGGTAGGCCTATTGGTGCTCTACCGGGTAAATGACGGTCTTTGGGAAAATCTCAAAATAACAATGATTCTCTACGTGGCAGGTGTGGTATCAGGTATTTTGACAGAATTGTCCGGCTTTGTATTTTAGGTTCAGGGGTATTTGGAAATAGAACTATGCCCAGAAGGGTGGTTCCGATATTGTGTATTTATCCTTGCGCCAGCGGCAGATATACTGCTCATTTGATCACAGGAGAACAAAAATATTTAAAAGCGGGGAAAAGACAGATAGAAGTATTGGAATTGTTTAATGGGATACAGCCGGATTATCATTTATATGAAACGTCTATCCGACATTGGGATGGGTATTGGTTTGGTAAGCGAAAGATGTTTGGAGACACCTTTCCACATTATTGGAGTGCGCTTACCGGCAATATATTTGATATGGCGGGGGCAGAGGTTGCTTCCATAAATGACATATTGCAAAAGGGTATCTATATCACCAATGCCGTCAAGACCCCAAAGACAGAATATGCCATTGATAAAAGCAGTATTGAAAACAGTTTGCCTTATTTAGAAGCAGAACTTTCTTTATTCCCCAATATAAAGGTAATTATGCTTATGGGGGATGTTGCAAAGAAAGCCTTTAACATGATCGTTAAAAAGTCAACAAAGAAAAATGTGATTCCCGCCGTATCCACCTATAAATTGCGGAATAGTGAAATCTATTATAAAGATATCCGGGTAATGCCTTCATACATAATGACAGGGGGAAACATCTTAATAGAAAAGTCAAAGGTAACGATGGCAACTGAGGATATTGCGAATATGTTGCAAATAATCAAGTGAGAATCTGGCTATGGATATTTTGTCATATATGTCAGGATATGATAAAATATTATATGCTTCTGGATAATTGGTAGAAAATTAAGTATGGCTGAACTTGGCTTATGATGAAATGAAAGATATAGCCGCCACTATGATCTGACCGCAATAGTGACGGCTGTTATTAAGTAACAGTTAAAAAAAAGCACCATCCCCAAGGCTCATATGTCCTCAAAAATGGTACTTACAATGCGCCTTCAGGGGCTCGAACCCTGGACACCCTGATTAAGAGTCAGGTGCTCTACCAACTGAGCTAATCGCGCATAACTGTTATTCTGTTTCTTGCTTTCTCAACGCAAGGATTATTATATAACAGTTTTTTTAAGAATGCAAGTACTTTTTTTATTTTTTTTACATTTTCTTCATAATCTTCCGTAAATCGCAAGAATTTCGTCTGTATAGCTGCCATTTTCCCGATATACGATCAGCGGAGGCTCTACTTTCATCCGGGGATTACCACCCCTCAAACCCTCTATCAGCACCATATTCGGCTCTTTGTCCACATGTGGATATACCAGGCGCATCCTCTTCGGTTCAATCCCCGCATTCGACATCTTCGACAAGATCTCCGGCAGGCGAAACGGTCTGTGCACCATATAGAACCTGCCTCTCGGCGGCAGGATCCTGGCGCTTTCGCGTAATACATCTGCAAGAGTACACAACACTTCATGCCTCGCCACATACAGCGCTTCCTTTTCATTCTTAAGCCCGTGTTCCCCGATCATATACGGAGGATTCACCGTGATCACCTGATACGAACCCGTGCCTAAGATAGCGGACGCCTCCCGGATATCGCCAGTCACAATGTCGATCCGTTCTTCCAGGCAGTTATATCTTACACTCCTTCGCGCCATATCGGCGCTTTCCGCCTGAATCTCCAATCCCGTATAATGACAGCCTTCATTCTTAGCTTCCAGAAGAATCGGCAGAATCCCCGTCCCTGTCCCCAGATCCAGCGCTTTCTCCTGCTTCTTAACCCTTGCATATGAAGACAATAACACTGCGTCCATCCCGAAACAGAACCTGCCCGGCATCTGTATGATCTCATATCCGCCGATCTGCAGATCGTCCAGACGTTCTCCCGGCTTTAATTCAACCCCATTCTTCCTGAACATGTCACCCTTCCCACTTCTATATCATCCGCCGGCATCAAGGATTCCCGGCTTGCGCTTCTTTCTTTTGCATCTCTACTCATCGTCCAGTTTTGAAGACGCATTCTTCTCTTCCAAGGCTTTCAGCTCCGCCATCTCTTCTCTGGATAACCTCGTATCCTTCTTTTTCCGTCTCGATCGGAAACGAAGCTCCTTCGCCTTATATTCCCGTATCTCTTTCTCGTCGTTCTCAAGAGTCACGATCACTTTGACCAACTGACGCAGCACGTTCACCGACTGAACGTCCCCCTTAAGGCCGTCCGGCGTCGTCACATGGTCTCCGTTAGACGGAAGATGGCTGTTCAGCTCCTCATAGGTCTCTTCCTCATTTGTCAGGCAGCACATCAGCCTTCCGCACACTCCCGAGATCTTAGACGGATTCAAGGACAAATTCTGCTCCTTCGCCATCTTGATCGATACCGGCGCGAATTCCGTCAGGTACGTATGGCAGCACAACGGGCGTCCGCAGATCCCGATCCCGCCGCGGATCTTCGTCTCATCCCTCACGCCGATCTGCCTCAGTTCGATCCTGGTACGGAACACACTCGCCAAATCCTTCACCAACTCGCGGAAATCGATCCTTCCGTCCGCCGTAAAGTAGAAGAGCACCTTATTATTGTCGAACGTGTACTCTGCATCGATCAGCTTCATCTCCAGTCCATGCTTGCGGATCTTCTCCAGACAGATACGAAACGCTTCCTTCTCCTTCTCGCGGTTCTTCTCTTCCTTTAAGAGATCATCCTTCGTCGCGATCCGGATCACCGACTTCAAAGGCTGGGTGATCTTCTCATCCGGCACCTCTTTCGTCCCCGCAACAACCCAGCCGAACTCTACGCCTCTTGCCGTCTCGACGATCACCTTGTCCCCCGTCTTGATATCATATCTTCCCGGCGCGAAGAAATAGACCTTCCCTGCCGGCCGGAACCTAACTCCAATCACTCTCGTCATATTCTCAATTCTCCTTTATTGCCAGGAATAACAGCTCCATTACCAATTCAAAATTCACATTCGCTTTCAATCTTGCCTTCGCCCTTTCGAAACTCGTCAGGATCAATTGGATCCCTTCATATGAACTCTTACTTGCGCGCGCTTTGATCGCGTTGATCTGCTCCTTGAACACAACCGCGTCGATATCCCTCGTCGCCTTATACAGCAGGACATCTCTGAACCACACCATAATAACATCCAGATAATCCTCGATCTCTAACTTATAGACCGTGATATGATTGATTGCCTGCACGATCTCACTTAACTCCATCTCCTGAATATGCTTCAGCAGATGTACCGCCTCCTCACGGATCTCGTTAAAATGCTCGGAATTCGCCAGCATGATCGCATGTCCCATATTCCCCTGGGCGAACGCAGTACACAGATCTGCCTTATAATCCGGGACTTTAAGATTCTCCATCAGATACCGCCTGATCAGCGTATCCCTGATGTAACGCAGTTTCAGCATCACACATCTGGATGTGATCGTCGGAAGCAACAGCTCCGCATTCTCCGTCAGCAGCATAATGACCGCATACTGCGGCGGTTCCTCGATCGTCTTAAGCAGGGCATTCTGCGCCTGCACAGTCATCAGATCCGCACGATCAATGATATATATCTTATATGGCCCCTGATATGGCTTGATCATGATCGTATTATTCACCTGTTCACGGATATCATCCACACTGATCGAATTCGGTTTCTCATGCGTAACACGGATAATATCCGGATGATTGCCGCTCTCCGCCTGCTTGCAGGAGTGGCACTCGTTGCACGGATCCGGACCGCCCTTCTCACACAGCAGCGTCATGGCAAATAGATGCGCAAGCATCTTCTTACCGGCTCCCCGCTCGCCGTTCAATATATATGCATGCGATACCTGATCCATCGACACCGCATTTCCGATATAATTAATAATGTCCCTGTGACCTACCACATCTTTAAAGCTTCCCATGTTGTATTTCCCCTATAATCTCTTCTAAGCACTGTATCCCATTATGATTCAAATATTTTCTTGTAATTCCAAGTTCTGCCAGATTTTCTTCCGAATAATCCGCCGTATCTGCAAGAAATCTTCTGCAAAGTTCTGCATATCTTGGAATTTCCTGGCGCATCTCACGCTCAAGGGCTCGCTTAAGCCGCTCTCCGTCCTCAACCTCGATATAGAGCGGCGCCACATACTCTCTCCCATAATACGCCCGCATCTTCCGGTATGACTCCAGAGTACCGATCACCAGATAATCCGCACATGCAAGGTCGATCTGTCCATCGTCGATCGTCGCATATCTCCATATCCCATGCACCGTATCGTATGCCCTCTGCTCGATCACTCTGCCCTGCCTCTCATATGTACTTAATATCTCCTCCGACACGAAAAAGTATTCCTCTCCGTCCCGCTCTCCGTCCCGGATCGGACGGGTCGTATAGGGCGTCACGGTCCGAAGGCACGGCAGCTCTTTTCTGACCGCCTTCAGCAGAGTGTCCTTCCCCGACGAACTCTTTCCCATCATACAGTAGATCTTACTCATACATCCAAACCTCTATATACTGTGCGTTTTTCAAACCTTCTATAGAAAATCCCTCTCTATCATACCATTGTAACATACTTGCCGCCTCTTTTGTTATTTTTTCTCCCGGCACGGCTAAAGGAATTCCCGGCGGATAAAGATACGCATATTCTGCTGCTATGCACCCTGTACTGTCTCTGAACTGTACCGCCTTCTTCGTCAGCCGCCGCTTCCCGGTTCCCGCAAGCTCCGAAAGCATCTCTGCATCCGAACTATTATAGACCACTTCCGGACTTGAAGGCAAGGGGCTATGCATTCCCTCTGCCTCTCCCCGAGCCCTGAACCTACATTTTTCGTCAATCTCCTTCAACGCAGCGGCAAGCCTTCGCATTCCCTCCTGTGTGTCTCCCACCGAAGTCATCGCAAGGATATACGTTCCCGCCGCCATCTCCATCTGCAGATGATGATCCTTAAGCAAGATCTGACAGAGCTCTCTGCTAGAAATATCGGCATTTCTTACGGAAATCATAACCTTTGACCGGTCATATCTCTCTGTCTCGATCAACTGCAGCTTTTCAAGGCACGCAAGTTCAGCGCGCAGGCGGATCAGCCGTTCCACATAAGGATCAAAAAGCTCGGCGCGGCGATGCTCCAGAAGATCCGTGCAGGAATCAATGCTTGCCATCAACAGATAAGACGGGCTGCTGCTCTGCAGCATATGCAAATATCTTCGTACCCTTTCCCTGCATACCAGGCTCCCGTTCATGTGCAGAAGCGCCGTCTGTGTCAGGGACGGCAGCGTCTTATGGAGGCTGTTGATCACAAGATCCGCCCCCTGTACATTCGAATGTTCCGGGAAATACGCATGAAAACCAAAATGCGCTCCATGGGCTCCGTCTACAATGAGTGGAATGCCTTCTTCATGGACCGCTTCCGCTATCGCTTCTACATCTGAGACAACTCCGTCATAAGTCGGTGATACGATCACGACCGTACGGATCCCCGGCTCTTTCTTCAAAGCCGTCCGGACATCCTCTGCAGAAACTTCTGTATTCAACTGTAAGGACAAATCGAAGCCCGGCATTAAATATACCGGGTTCAATCCAAACATCTCTATGGCATGGTACACGGACTTGTGGCAATTTCTCGCCACAAGCACCGTATCACCTCTTCTTGTCACACCTGCGACAGCGCTCAAGATCCCGACACTGCTTCCATTAATAAGAAAATGTGTCTCCCCTGCATGATACACTCTCGCCGCACGCTCCTGCGCATCCTTTAGGATCCCGCCGGCATGGTGAAGGTCGTCAAACCCATCTATCTCTGTAATGTCGATCGCAAAGGGCAGCTCTTCGCCCAACATATTCAACTTCCTCTTATGTCCCGGCATATGGAATCCATAATGATCCGAGCTGCCATATTCTCTCAACCGGTCATATAACGTCCGCATTACAGTCTCTTCAACAGCTCTTCTCGTTCCTTCTCGAATCCCGGTTTCCCAAGAAGCGCAAACATATTCTTCTTATAACTCTCCACGCCCGGCTGATTGAATGGATTCACGCCGAGTATATATCCGCTCACGCCGCACGCAAACTCGAAGAAATAGAACAGCTGTCCCAGTGAGAACTCATCCTGCTTCGGAATATTTACTACCAGGTTCGGAACATTTCCGTCCGTATGTGCAAGCATCGTTCCGTTCATCGCGCTCTTATTCACAAAATCAACCGTCTTACCCTTCAGATAATTCAGCCCGTCCAAGTCAACCGGCTCTTCCTGGATCACGATCTCTTCCGCTGATTCTTCTACATTCAGGACTGTCTCATACATGATACGGCTTCCGTCCTGGATAAACTGTCCCATAGAGTGCAGATCCGTAGTAAGATCCACGGATGCCGGGAAGATTCCCTTCTGGTCCTTACCTTCACTCTCACCGTAAAGCTGCTTCCACCACTCAGATACATAGTGAAGGCTTGGCTCATAATTCGCAAGGATCTCAACCGCCTTCCCCTTTCTGTGAAGGATATTCCGGATCGCCGCATACAGAACAGCGTCATTTTCCTCATAAGAAGCATTCAAAGCACGGTCTCTTGCATCAGCCGCACCTGCCATCAACTGGTCGATATCCGCGCCGCTTACCGCGATCGGAAGAAGCCCTACCGCTGTCAAAACAGAGAAGCGTCCGCCCACGTCATCCGGAACTACGAAAGTCTCATATCCCTCTTCCGTAGACAGGTTCTTAAGGGCTCCTCTTGCCTTATCTGTAGTCGCATAGATTCTCTTTGCCGCCTCTTCTTTGCCATATCTCTTCTCAAGCATCTCCTTAAAGATACGGAACGCGATCGCCGGCTCCGTAGTTGTCCCGGACTTGGAGATGATATTTACGGAAAAATCTCTCTCTCCGATCACATCCATCAGATGCTTCAGATACGTGCTGCTGATACTGTTTCCCACATAATAGATCTCCGGCGTCTTGCGGATCTCTTTGGACACCATATTATAGAAATTATGACGCAGGAACTCAATCGCCGCCCTTGCGCCAAGGTAAGAGCCACCAATCCCGATCACAAGAAGAACTTCGGAATCCCCCTGGATCTTCTTCGCCGCTTCTTTGATGCGTGCGAATTCTTCTTTATCATAATCAACCGGAAGATCGATCCATCCAAGGAAATCATTTCCCGCGCCTTCTCTTCCGAGAAGTTCTGCTTTGGCGTTCTCCGCGATCTTCTTCATAGATACGATCTCGTGTTCTGAAATAAATGTCTTTGCTTTTGAATAGTCAAATGTTACTCTGCTCATATTAGGGCTCCTTCCTTCTATCTATAGTATATGTATATATTACCAAATCAGGAAGGTTTAATCAAGCCATAAACTCTTCCAGAATCCTACGGATCACAAGATCTCTGTCAACTTCGTCTTCCAGGCGTTCTCTCTTAGCCCCTCCCTCCGGCGTCCTGTGTCTCTTCGGCTCCATCGTCTCTCTTACAAACTCTGCCGCCGGCAGCTCCGCCGCAGCCTCCCTTACGGCTTCACTGTGCTTCGCCTTTGCTTTGGCAGCGAGGATCTCTCCCATCGGTTCACTCTGGCTTACATTCTTCTCCTTCGACGCATAAAAGGCGCTGAGAGCTTCATCCGCTATCCTCTCCGCCGCATGAAATGTACTGACTGCACTCTTCTGGGCTTCCGGTTCACGCGTCCTTACGATATAAGGTCCGTCCGTACCTTTCTTCTCTCCCGTGGCATTTGCAGCTTTCGGATCCTCATGCATATCCTTCGAATAAAAAGTTTCTCGATTCCCATACCTTGCCTCCTCGTGAATATCTGATACTTCTTCCCTCTCCCGCCTTGAATGCTTATGTTTCTTGCCTTTCTTACTTTCTGATAATTCTGGCTTGTCCACGGTCTCTATTAGTTCTGACCGATCTGACCTATCCATTCGATCTGCCAGATCCATTTGACTCACTTGACTCAACTGCTCGGTTTGGCTCCCATAATCTGTTCGGACCTGCCCGCTTTGCTGATCTGCCTGTCCCATCTGAACCACATGTTCTGTGCGATCTATCTGTTCTGACAGTTCCGCTTGTCCCATCTGGCTTGCATGTTCTGTCCGCTCCGCCCAGCCTGTCCAATCCGCTCCGGCTTCCTCTTCTTTCCTCTCTGCCGCAACTTCCCTGCCCGGATTAGGCTCTGCTACCGGCATAACTCCGAATTCTGCGGCTGTCCCCTCCTGTGTCAGAACTTTGATCCCTTTCTGATATGTCTTCTCCTTCTCGTACCTGTGCCGGCATACATTTTCCAGGTAATCTACCATATAATTCCGTATAGCGTCCAACTGATACTTCTCATCTGTAACCAGATGGAACAGATATACCAATACGGCAAGCCCGGCGCCAGTCCCGCCGGTCTTCCATACCATATCGTTCAGTCCATTTTCACGATACATAAGTCCTGCACCTGCCGCTCCGACAATCAGGCACAGCCCCGCCGACAATGTCTCCATCCTCCGAAATCCGTGAAGCCGTACCCCAAACACCTTATACTCATACAGGTACTTGTCCACGAATACCTTCACATTCTCAACCTTGTCACTGATCATACTGGCATGTTCGAATTTGGCACGGACCAGACGCATGAACGGATGGCTGCTCTTATTCATATTCCCCGCTGCCCGCACCAATCTTTTTAAAGTGACATTCACAATACATTTACTGATAACCCCTCCGGCCGCCAACGTTCCCATAACCACGAACAGCGCCTGCCCCTCCAACATTGTTTCTAACATAAAAAACCCTCCTTTTGAATAGAATTATAACTGAAATTCAAAAGGAGAGATCAAAAACCGTTCAACAGATTCCGCATTCCCCGGAGGGAGAATCTGTCAGTTCCGGCAATATCATGAGATATTTTCTTCTTATATAATTGTCAGCAATTCCTTCATAAGTCTTACACCATGCGTAATTGCCTGCTGCTCGAAGGTCGGATAATCCATCGTCGCACTATTGTCAGCTTTGTCCGAAATGGCACGGATTATGACATACGAAACTTTATTCAGGTAAGCCGCTTGGGCAATCCCAGCTCCCTCCATCTCCACACACATCGGGTGAAAATTCTCTACGATCTTAGCCTTCACATCTTTCGATGCGATAAACTGGTCGCCGCTTGCAACCCTCCCGGTAAATGTATGGATATCCGGGTTCGCTTTCTCGTTCGCCTGTACTGCTTTCTGCACCAATGCCTCATCCGCCGGGAAAAAGAGCACGTCCATCCTCGGAACCTGACCGATGGGATCCCCGAATATCGTTGCGTCCATGTCATGATGTACGGCGTCTGTGGATATCACCATATCCCCGATATCAATCCTCGCATCCAGTGAACCTGCAATCCCAGTATTGATCAGCGTATCTACCTGGAAGCGGTCCACCAGGATCTGCGCGCAGATTCCGGCATTGACCTTCCCGATCCCACTCCTTACGATCACTACCTCCTTGCCGCACAGCGTTCCTTTGCAGAACGTCATCGCCGCCTGTTCTACCGTTTCTTCAATCTCCATGGCATCCTTTAAAGCCGCCACTTCCTCTTCCATTGCACCTATGATTCCTATCATTATATTAATCTCCTCCTGTATTCTTTTTTCTCTTCAATCCTTGGGTTTTTGCCTGATAGCTGTAAAATATCCCGCTTTTTATTATCTGGGGGTATTACGAAATACAGTGTACCATATTCAGCATAAAACCTCAACGATTAGAACTGGTATTTCAAACCGGAATACCTTGGAAAATACCTTGGAAAATGCAGTTTTATCTTAAAGCGTCAGACAAGGATCTAAAGCAGCCCCTTGAAAATCCCGGCGATAGCATTATTCTTTGCAAGAGTAAGGACAAGGATGTTTTGGAATATGCCTTGAGCCGAAACATGCATCTAACCAGAACTGGAGTTGAAGGATATCTCCATATGCCAAAGCGGGATACTGAAAAATCCGGTTGTGAAAAGGGTGATCAGAGGATATGATATATAATAGATTTTATTATTAAAGATATATGATACACATTTGCGTCAAGTGATTCTATTTGGGTCTTATGCCAGAGGCGATTTCAGACCGGATTCAGATGTAGATATTATGATATTGCTTGATATGTCTGATGTGGACTTAAAGGCATACAGCCAGCAACTTTCTTAATATGACCTACGATTTTAATCTGGACAATGCTCTTGATATAAAGCCTATTGCCAAGAGTGAAGAGCATTTTAGAAAATGAGTAGTTAATTATCCGTTTTATGCAAATATTAATAAAGAAGGAGTGGTTTTGTATGAAGTTTCCTCAATCAAACTTTCTTTATCGGTATCCAAACTTCATACTGAGTATTGTTCGGGTCGAGATTATAGTAAAACATAAAAAATTCTTGCTGACAAAAAGCTTTCATGTAAAATAGTCTACAAATCTGCAAAAAATAGGAGTGCCGAAGCACCCCCATTCCCTAAACCCTCTTGCAAAATTCGCAATGTTGGTTTATAATCAACTTAGAAGCCGAAGGATATTAGCGTGTCCGACGGTTGCACAATCGGAAACTTATAAAGCGTAAAAAATACGGATTACAAGGCTATCCTCTATGGCAGTAGAAGATAGCCTTTTCCGTTACTTGCGGTTGTGTTTATTGTCTATGTATGTCAAGGCTGCAAAAATCACCAGCACCAACGTAAGCACTTCTAACGTATTCATACCGACCTCCTTTCCGTTTCCAGAAAGGACAACCGCAGACTATCCCTACCTGCTCTAATCTGACTAAAAAGAATTATAGCACTTCCTGTCGAATAATGCTATAAAAGTTTCACGATAAATTATTCTGCCGCTTCCAGTTCAATCTCCGCAAATTCCTCATCGCTCATGTTTTCCAGTTTCCCTAAGACTTGCCCGGCAAGCTCCAACATTTCGCTGTCCTGTATGTGGGGAATCACATTCTTTATATCGGCAATCATGCCCTTTCTGTCCTGCCCCTCAAACACACACATCAGATTGACTTCTTCCACTGTAAATTTATCCATAGTTTATATCTCCCTCTCTGATTTTTTCTCCGTCCCCTTTTCCGGAACTTCTTTTCCTGACTTATCCCTCTGCTCGATGACTGCCTTTTTCTCCGCCAGTTTTTCCTTTATGGAAACCCTGCCCGCCTTGTGTTCTTTTTCCTCTTTTGGCTTCTCATTGTTCAGGACATTATCAATCATGTTATAGTTACATTCTTCCAGTTCCTCAATCTTCGCAAGCGGCTTATACTCTGCCAGTTTGTCTAAAAGCTCCTTTGCCCTCCTTGCAGTCTGTACGCCCTCGCTATCGTCAAGCTCCGTCCCTTTCCCAAATAAATCCGTTATGCCCTCCCTCATGCTGTCTGAAATCATGGCATTGAGGAAATCATTCAGATACTCCGTATTCCCATTCCTGATGTCCTCTGTGATATTCGCTACCTGTGCTTCCCTGTCCTCCACCGTATCATTGTACTGATAAGTGTCATAATCATAGGAAAGCTGGTCTATTTCTGCGGCAAGGAAAGCCGCCTGCCACTTTTCCAGTGAGCCAAGCACTTCTATATCCGGCAGCTTGTCGATCAGCTCCGCAATCACCGCTACCGCTTTTGGATTGTCTGTAATATCCGGCACATAGTCTAAAACCTCCAGATCGGCAGTCCTGCCCGACACAATATCCATCTGCGTGTCCTCATACGCTTCCGTCCCTTCCGTATGAATGTTGATACCAATGCTTCGGATACCGTTCATCCGCTCCGGCGGTATCCGGTTAAAAACAGCGACTGCTTCCTCCACACTTTCTATCCCCTCATGGTATTCTCCGAGGTTGTGGAACTCCCCGCACTCCGCAACGGTCAGCGTTATCTTAACATCATTTTCTTTCTGTTCCGGATAGACGGTTTCACGAAGCCCCCTGTCCTCAAAGTTCTCCCCGTCAAATATGGTAATCCTGTCTGTTTCCTCATTAAATTCTATGGAAAATGCAAGGCGGTCACTTTGCTGTATCTGTGCATACTCCCCTATATCAATCCATCTGCCATACTGTCCCATTTCCACAAAAGGAAGCTGGCACTCCCCGTAGGCTCTGCACAGGGCATCGGTATCAAGACCGCTGGTATTCTCAAAAAAGCGTTCTTCATCATTCATGCGTATACTGAAAATGCTTTTTGGTTCATGCTCTCTTGCTTCCCGGACACCCTCAAGATAGGATTCCACCCCCGGAAGGTACTCTCCGAGCGTCCCGGTCTTTCCCTCCGTTATGGGATTGATGTCTACTTTAATGCCGCCAATCATAAAACCGTCCTCATTAAAGGCATTGAACAGGTCATCTTCCGTTTCCCTCCCTTTATACTCCACGACCACATCAAGGTCAGAACCCGCCTTTTCAAGACCTCTGCACCGGCTTCCTGATACTGCCATGTCCACAAGTTCTATGTTTATCTCATACTCGTCAATCTTGGACTGTAAATAGGCATAAACATCAAGTTCTATGTCCTCCTGTGTCTTTCCGCTGATTCCATTGAATAATTCCCCTGTCTTGGCTTTAAATTCTTCTACCGCTTTACGATCCTGAGCTTCTTTCTGCATACGTCTTTCCATTCCGTATTTTGCTTCCTGTTCCGCTTTTTCTGCCAGCTCATCATAATCAATCGGAATCAGTTCATCATAAGTATGGATATTGCCCTCCAGTTCACTCCGGTGCATCGGCTCTTTTAAGTCTGTCACTATCTCGTTAAGCGCCTGTCTGATTGTTAAGGCTGGATTGTCATACACACCTCCGTCCAGTTCCCGGTAATTCATATCGTAGATTGTGTAATCATACCCCTCGCTGACTTCCTGAATACTGATATAGCGGTCTGCCAACTGAAACGCAAGCTCCGTTTCTTCCCTGTCCGCTTGTCTAACGCTGGTATCTATGTACGGATTTTCCCATTCCATGAACGGTACATCTTCCACAATCTGCTTCTGGTTGTCTGTCGGCATCAGGTGTTCCATCTTCCCCTGTCCATAAAGCGCATCAAACCTGTCCATATAGAGGGAAACATCATCAAGACCGCTGCTTTTTAGCTGATGCTCAAACCGCTGTTTTACAAAATCCTTCACTTCCTCCAGTGACATTTCCCGGTGAACCCTTACCTTGTCAAAGCCGACCTTATCATATAAAGTCTGTAAATCATCCATGAAGCGGCTGCTTTCCCCTGCCGCCCTGCTGTGCGTAAAATCCAGTGACAGACAGTTTTCATGGTTTCTGACATGGATCAGGTCAAATTCGCTGCCATTGACATTAAAGCCGAAAGTTGCCCTTGCCATATCCGGCTTATCCTCTGCATTTTTCCCCTGATACTCTGCAAATTTCGCTACTGCTCCCGGAAGGCTGTCAAAACGCTCCAGTTTACTTTTTTCCGGGTTGTTCTCCGCCCATGTGGATAAATCCTCAATGACATAGTA
>OFHN01001180.1_pt1 | contig 19607 bp, 18 predicted proteins | sample 1521321 | NCBI WGS metagenome assembly OFHN01 (sample SAMEA3504130, study PRJEB24116) | mouse gut metagenome | biome: mouse gut; feature: mouse-associated habitat; material: faeces | place: Denmark | collected 2011
CATTTTTAGTTGTCTTTTCCGCAAAATCCCCCTATAATAAAAGAAAAGAATAGCGGGAGAGTGTCGGTTTTGAAGGAGAAAAAAGAAAAAAGCCTGGTCGCGCTTTATTTTAAGGTGCTGTTTATTGTGCTGGCGATTCTTGCGGTTTGGGGCGGGGTTGCTTACGGCATTTTTCATTATCTGGTCGGCGGGCTGAACCGTTCCGAGGTGGACGAAAAAAACCTTTCGGTGAACGAGGAAGTCGTGAAGCAGTCAAAGGAACAGAAAATCATGAATATCGCGCTGTATGGCGTGGATTCCAGAAATCAGGACTATAAGGGGCGTTCGGACGCCATCATACTGCTTTCGCTGAATGGGAATACAGGCAAAATCAAGCTGGTTTCTATCGCGCGGGACAGCTATGTTTCCGTACCGGGGCATTATGATACCAAAATCAACCATGCGTATGCCTACGGCGGGCCGGAACTGGCGATACAGACGCTGAATGAAAATTTCGGGCTGGATGTTTCGGATTATGTGACAGTCAATTTTGATTCTCTTGCGGATATTATAGACGAGATGGGCGGGATTGACCTGGAGGTCAGCGAAGCGGAACGCCAGCAAATCAATGCGTACCTTCTGCGCGGGGAGCCTTTGCGGCAGACAGGTATGGTTCATTTGAACGGACCACAGGCGGTAAGCTATTCGCGTATCCGCAAAATAGACAGCGACAGTAAGCGCGCGGAACGGCAGAGGCGCGTGCTGACCTGCCTGTTTGAAAAGGCATTGGAGATTAAGCCGATGCAGTATCCAACATATATACGGAAATTTGCGCCGATGGCGGAAACCTCCCTCAGCAATGAGGAGCTTTTGCAGATTGCTTCCATAGGGATGAAGGGGAGCCAGCTGAAGCTGGAACAGGCGGCATTCCCGAATGATTTCCTGCCGTATCATGGGGAAACGATTGCGGGAGTATGGTATTATGTTTACGATACGGACGTAGCCGCAGATATGCTCCACCAGTATATTTATGAAGATGTGCCGTTTGAGGAATATGTCCAGCCGGAGAATATCACGAAGCGGCGGAAATATTCCCCTGCGCCGGAGCCTGTGAGAGCTGCGGAGCCGGAGGAAACGGAGGAACCTGGGGAAACCGGAGAACCGGAGGAGGGACAGACGGAGCCAGTGGAGGATATTCCGCATATACCGGAATGGGTGACGCCTCCCGAACTGGCAGAGCCGTCAGCACCAGAAGAGCCATCGGCACCCACACAGCCGCAGGAACCGGAACCGACAGAGCCTGTTGAACCAATAGAGCCGGAGCCGGTAGCAGAGCCGGAACCGATACCGGAAAGCGAGCCGGAGCCGCTGCCGATGGAGCCGACCTGGGTTACAGAGCTGACGGGAGAGGGATAAAGAATAAAAGACATACAAAGCCTTGAGAATATGAATTATTCTCAAGGCTTTTGCTTTCTCCAGATGAAAAATATCTTTGTGCGGGGCGCCTGCGCGTGCAGGGTGATATCTGTTTCACAGGCTATTACGGTGTTTTTCCCAGGTTCCATGATGGAAGACTGTACTGTATCAAAGCCGCAATAGGATTATAATTCTTTCCGGTTTACAACAGAAAGGTATTCGCCCATACAGCAGCCGAGCACAGCCACGCGGCAGGTATAACATTCCCAGCATTCGCCTGTCCATTCCGCAACACCGTTTTGCAGGATGCGGTTGATACGGTCGCGGGCGTTCTCCGGTGTACGCATCGGGAACAGGCGGATGAAGTCCGCGAGGCTGCCCTCAAACGCCATGTCACCGGGGAATGGCGCGTCCGTCAGCAGGAAGGATTCCACCTGCCTTTGGGAGAGAATATGCGCCGCACTGCCGCCGGCGGCCAGCCATTCCGCTCGTGCCTGCGGGCTGCCGCCAAGGCAGCAGAAGGGTTCGCCTGTTTTACGCATTTGTTCCAGTTTTTCTTTCAGCATATTTTCACTTCCTTATAAAACCTTGAGGGCTTTGCCCTCAAATTCCCACAAGCCCAGGTCAGTACTTTGCTTCGCAAAGCCACGCGTTGCGTGTCCGGATTTCTTTCCGGTACTTTATGAAAAGGGCTTGACCCTGAACTTTGTTGCCAGCCGCACAAAAGTGCGGCTGAAAGCGGGTCAAGGGACGAAGTCCCTTGCAGGGGGCGGGACAGCGTCCCGCGGTCTTCCCTCTCATTATTTCGCCGCTTTTACCTTTATCCAAAGCTCCGCAAGCGTTTTTTTCAGCACCTGATTGTCACGGAATACCTCGTCTTTTGCGTAGCCCGCGCGCGGCAGATATGCCTCATTCTCCGCAAACAGTCCGCCTTCGCCGCTCAGTTCGTCCAAAACCTCCTGATTAGAGGACGCATAGCCCACAAATTCCGAATTATCCAGAGAAGCTTCATACGTCAGCACATAATTGATGAACTCATGCGCCAGCAGAGGGTTTTCCGCATTTGCCGGAACAACCATCGCATCGCTCCAAAGGTTTGTACCTTCGTTTGGCATCCAGAAACTCATGTCCTCATTTTCCTGCAAAATTGTGGTTGCATCGCCACTGTAAACCACTGCAATATCCTTTGTACCTGTAATCATGCCGTCGATGACTTCATCTGTTACATAAACCGGCTCCATGGTGTTGTTCATATCCAAAAGCCAGTTATAAGCGTCCTGAATTTCCTGCTCATTTTCGGTATTCATGGAATAGCCCAACGCCTTAAACGCCATCATAAAGGAATCGCGTTCAGAATCATAAACATAAATGCGCCCTTTATAGTCTGTGTTGCGCAGAATCTCATAACCCTGCTCTTCTACCACGGCGGGGTCAACGTTGTTATGGTTGTATACAATGCCTACACTGCCCCAGAAATAAGGCACAGAATAGGTATTTGCCGGGTCATACGGCAGGGAGCGCACGCCTTCCGCCAGATTGACGATGTTTGGGATTTTCTCAATATCCAGTTCCTGAAGCATTCCGTCCGCAATCAGCCGTTCAATCATGTAATCCGAAGGGACAAGCACATCGTAAGCGTCGCCCGCCTGCAATTTTGTATACATCATTTCGTTGGAATCGAAATATTCCAAAATGACTTTTACGCCGAACTGTTTTTCAAAATTACTGATAAGGTCCTGACCCATATATTCGCCCCAGTTATAGAGCTTGAGCGTGTCAGAGCCGTATTTTTCCACAGCATTCTCCGCGGCTTCGCCGCCTCCGCCGCAGCCGGATAAAAGCATTGTACCTGCCAGAAGCAGTGCAAACAGTTTTTTCATTCTTTTTCTCTCCTTCGTTCTTTAATGATAGGTACCAGGTTCACGATGAGCAGGGAAACTGTAATCAGCACAATCACCAGCGTGGAAAGGGCGTTGATGGAAGGGTTGACGCGTTTGCTCATGGTGTACACCAGTATGGATATATTGTTGACACCATTGCCTGTGACGAAATAGGAAATGATAAAATCGTCAAAGCTCATGGTGAAAGCAATCAGCGCGCCGGAAACGATACCCGGCATAATCTGTGGCACGATGACCTTTGTCAAAGCCTGAAGCGGCGTCGCGCCTAGATCCAGCGCGGCATCCGCAAGGTTGGGGTCCAGCGAGCGCAGCTTTGGGGAAACCGAAAGTATGACGTAGGGTGTGCAGAACATGATATGCGCCAGCAGAAGGGTCAGAAAGCCCTTGTTTACGCCGAGCGCGCTGAAAAACATCAGCAGCCCGATTGCCGTTACAATTTCAGGGTTCATAATCGGCAGGTTATTCACTTGTTCCACCACGTTCCGCAGGGCGCGGCGGGAGCGGGAAAGCCCGATTGCCGCCAGCGTTCCGGCAAGGGTGGAGATAATGGTCGCCAGTATGGCAATGACGATGGTGTAAACGACTGCCTGCATCATTGTCCTGTCTGAAAACATACGCTCATACCATTGCAGGGAAAACCCGCTGAATTTCGTCAGGGAGCGGGAATCGTTGAAGGAAAACACGATGATATACAGTATCGGCAGGTAGAAAAATAATGCCGTCAGGCCGAGTATGATTTTTCCGCCAATGCCTGTTCTCTGTTTTGGCGCCATGTTATTCCCTCCTTCCGCTTGCCGCAGGGTCGGTATCCACCTTGCGGGTCAGGTACATTGAAACCATGATAATCACCGCCATAATCAATGAAATCGCGCTGCCGAAATTCCAGTCACCACTGGTCAGGAACTGCGTTTCAATGACGTTGCCGATGAGCACATACTGCCCGCCGCCCAGCAGCTTCGGGATAAAGAAGCTGGAAACCGCAGGCAGGAATACCAGCGTGATGCCGCTCAATACGCCCGGCAGGGAAAGCGGCAGTGTGACGCGCAGGAAGCTCTGCACGCGGTTTGCGCCGAGGTCGCTGGCGGCCTCCAGATAGCTTTTGTCCATTTTGGACAGCGACGTATGAATCTGCAATATCATAAACGGTATAAAATTGTATACCATACCCAGCACAACGGCAAACGTGGTATACATCATATGGAACGGGCCAATGCCAAACAGCGCGAAAACGCGGTTCAGCAGGCCATCGTCCTGCAATATGCCGACCCATGCGTAAGTGCGCACGAGCATGTTAATCCATGTAGGCAGGGTAATCATCAGTATCCAGAATACGCGGCTTTTCTCCGGCCCGGACGCGATAACGTAGGCGATAGGATAGCCAAGCAGTACGCAGACGATTGTTGTCACTACCGCTATTACAAGCGAACGTTTCAGGACATCAAGGAATACTGCGTCCTGAAAGAAGCGGGCGAAATTTTCCAGTGTGAAGCGGAATGTTGTAACGTCGTTGCCGGCTTTTGTGAATGCGTAAAGCAGTATCATCAGCATCGGCAGGACAATCATGATGGCAGTCCATACCGCGTAGGGATAAATCATGTTGCGGAATTGCCGCATGGTGGAGCCTCCTTTCGTGAAAACCTTATAGCCTTAGAACCTTAGAGGCTCTGCCTCCAAACCTCCGCAAGCCCTTTGGAAAGGGCTTGACCCTAAACTTTATTGGGCAAAACTGCGTTTTGCCGGAGTTATAAAAGGCTTCTTTATTATTATGGCATGTCCAAGAGAAGTTTCGTTTTCAGGCCCAGCCCGCTGCTGCCGCAGCCTGAGCCTTTTTTGAAACGCAGTTTACTGTGTTTTCGCCATAATATGGATATCCTCCGGCTGGAACATCAGCCCGACTTCGTCCCCGACTTCATATTTATCGGTTGTATCGACCTTATACTCATAGCCCTTTGTGGCAAATGTCACATCATACACGCCGGGCGTGATATGTTCCGGGTCAAAGGTATATTTCACATCGGAGATATCTACCGCTGTCCCGTCCTCCAGACTCCATGCAGAGGCGTTCGCCCAGGTTTTCAGGTCTGTTTCCAGTGCGATGGATTCCTGTATTTCATCGGCTTTTTTGAAAAAATTTACCGCGAAAATTTCTTCTTCGTTTTCTGTGCTGGTGACGCGGTTCTCGTCCTTGACAATCATGTTGACCGTTACGGAAGTCCCCGCAGCGGTAGAGAATGTTACAGGATACGTTCCGTTTTGCTTTTCGATGGCATAGGAAACCTCTTTAATGGAGATAAATTCGTCCTCATCGGGATTCCATGCCTGTGCGTCCGCGCGGGCGATGATGGTCGCATCGTCCAGTTCCTCCACGTCCTCTACATCAAGGTAAAAATCATTGGCGGACATTTTTTCATTCGCGGCCTCGTTAAAGACGGGCCTGTCATCGGAAACCTGCATTTTAACAGTGATTTCAGTGCCGACCTTTGTTTCAACCATTGTTTCGTAATGCACGCCCTTGAACAGAACGGATTTCACTACGCCTTTCAGTTTACCTTCTCCACGCGGCACGATATCCAAATCCTCGGGACGGATAACAACGTCCACGATTTCATTTTTGCCAAACCCCTGGTCTACGCAGGCAAAGCGGCGTCCTTCAAATACGACCTTGTAATCCTCCAGCATAACGCCTTCGATGATATTGCTTTCGCCGATGAAATTCGCGACAAATTCGTTTACCGGCTCGTTATAAATATCTGTCGGCGTGCCAATCTGCTGGATTTCTCCGTCTTTCATGACAACAATCTTGTCAGACATCGTTAAGGCTTCCTCCTGGTCGTGTGTAACATAAATGAAGGTAATGCCGACCTCCTGCTGTATTTTTTTCAATTCATGCTGCATTTCCTGCCGCAGCTTCAAATCCAGTGCGCCAAGAGGCTCGTCCAGAAGGAGGACGCTCGGCTCGTTGACCAGTGCGCGGGCGATGGCAACACGCTGCTGCTGCCCGCCGGACATCTCGGTAACAGCGCGTTCAGCGTATTCCTCAAGGTTTACCAGCTTAAGCATACGTTTGACCTTCTGCTCAATGATATCTTTCGGCTCTTTTTTGATTTTCAGGCCGAAAGCAATGTTATTATAAACGTTCATGTGCGGAAAAAGCGCGTATTTCTGGAAAACGGTGTTAATTTCACGCTTGTATGGCGGGACGGTGGAAATTTCCTCGCCATCGAACAGCACCTGCCCCTCGTTCTGGGTCAGGAAGCCGCCCAGGATACGCAGGAGGGTAGTTTTGCCGCAGCCGCTGGGGCCGAGGAGCGTGACGAACTCGTTTTCATAGATATCAAGGTTGATGCCTTTCAGCACGAGCTTACCGTCGAACTCCTTCACGATATTTTTGAACTGTATCAGTTTTTTCTCCATAATTACCTCCTTGAGAATTTTGAGGGCTTTGCCCTCAAACTCCCACAAGCCCTTTGAAAAGGGCTTGACCCCAAACTTTATATTCCGCAAAACTGCGTTTTGCGGAGGATTCCGATATTTAGTACCTATCCGTAAATTATCTGCGCACATCTTGCTTCATCTTTTCCGGCAGTCTTTGTTGCTTTTCCTTGCCGTGCCACTCGGTACGCCTGCAAAAAAGCTCCTTGCCTGCCGAAAAATCTGACTGCGTAATCTGCACGTATCTTATTTATGGATAAGTTCTTATTGTTTCAACCAATCGCACAGATGTGCGATTGAAAATGGGTCAAGGGCTGAAAGCCCTTGCAGGGGTGTGGGGACAGAGTCCCCGCAAAGGTTTTTCAAAACAAAGGCGGCGTGGATATCCATAAGACCTTTGCCGTCGTTTTTTTCTCGTTCCGCAGTGTGTGGCTGCTTTTGCCGGAAAGGTAGAACGTTTCGCCCTTGTGTACGGTGTGGCGTTCCTCGCCTGTCAGCAGTACGACACTGCCCTCAAGTACATAGCCAAACTCCTCGCCGCTGTGCGGGTCCATCGCAAAGGACTCCCCGCCCTGCGGCAGCTCCAATAGTATTGGCTCCATTTCGTTTTTCTGCGTGTTCGGTACAATCCAGTGTATTGTGCAGCTGCCGCGCTCGTCCACAAAAAAATCCTTTTTCCGGAATACCAGCTGTTCCTGTTTCTCGTCCTTGAAAAATTCCGACAGTGAGCTTCCCAACGCCTCCACAATATCATTCAGCGTAGCAATGGAAGGCGACGTCAGGTCGCGTTCCAGCTGTGAAAGAAAGCCTTTTGTCAGCTCACTCCGGCTGGCAAGCTCCTCCAGCGTCAGACCCTTCTGGATACGGAGCCTCTTGATTTTCTGTCCGATTTCCATGCGCCTGCGCACCTCCTTTTTTGAGCCCTTCCGGGCTTTTCCATTTCATACAATATAAACGTTACTCATTATACAGGAAATCTTCCCGAATGCAATAGGAAATAAACAAAAAATTCGATTTATTAAACATTTTGGTATTCTTCAACAAAAACAGACGGATTTCGCTGAGTTTTTTTGTCCTGCTGAAAATCGTGAGAAAGCTGCGTATTTTCTATGGTTTTATACGAAAATGGCATTGCTTTGTTTAGTAATACAAAACTACGGGAAAAGAGCCCTTAAACTGCATACAGTGTTTATTTTCGGGATTTTGGGTATGCGTTTGTGCGGAATATAAGTCCCTTATCTGTTTGAGTGTTGTCAGTTAAAAAGGCGGATCATTTAGCAGGGCTGTTGAATAAACATATCAATGTGTCAGCCCTTGCAATAGTGAGGGATGACACCATATTTAATTTTGTTCTTTTGAAATAAGCAGAAATTTAGGACTTATCCGTAAATACGATGAAACAGGAGGTGCGCAGATAATTTACGGACAGGTCCTTAACCCAAATTTGGAACATCAGGATTTATTTTGCGTCTATACATATGAAAAAAGAATTTAGGGGGTAACCGCTCAAATGAAAAGACTGATGGCATTCGTTTTATCCCTGTCTTTCGTGTTAGCATTAGCGGGCTGCAATCGGAAGTCAGTTCCAGACAGGTCAATTACCGCATATATTAGGGATTCCGTAACTACGGTGGATATTAAACACCATATCAGCGGGAAATCTGCCCAATGGTCAGCAGAGGGAGAAGAGGTTGAGGCGCTCAGGGATTGGGCTTCCAAACTTGAATATGAACTTTTCGAGTTTGAAGAAGGGCAATCTCCAGGTGACAGCGATGGTGGGGAAGTCTATGATTTTGTTTTGACGGAAGGAGGCTATCCGGGCTTTTCCTATGTTGTCAATGGAACGGAGGACTGTTATCTTTTGATTGAGGGATATTGGTTTTCTGTCAAGAATCCATCTGCCCCTCCTGTAATGGAACCCCATGAGGAGCAGTAATCTCTTGCGGAGGTTAGACAACTCGCAAAAAAGGCGAGGATTTATCATAGAATGATTTTGGATAATATAAACATGAGGATATTGCTTCCGGGCTTTGCGTTTTCTTGTATGACATCGATGAAGAATTATTGTTTATTGATTAGCGGCGGGGATACGCAGCTGCGCCCCTGTATATACGGCTGGATTTTAAGGCAGGTAATAGCAATTTTATTGATGATGGAGAGTACATCGATATACGGACGGAAAGCATAGAAGATTTCGTAAACAGCCAAAAGTAATTCAATTTTAGCTCCATATTTTCAGGATACAGGGTGATGGCCATAGTTCTTTTGCCCTGTATTCCGTATCAATAGCCTGCAATGGTATGAATATACAATCCTTTGAATGAAACAGCAGCAACACGGGATAAATAAGGGATTAAAATGAAAACAGAAATATATGTTTCCGTTTTTTGTAAGATGCTTTTTCTGTTTTGAAAAAAATACAATATACAGTCTACACACTGCTGCGTTTATGCAAGCCTTGAATTTCCAGCTGTTTTTTTATGGAAGCCGCGTCTGGGCAGCGTAATGCGGCAGGATTTCCGCGGTGTGCGCTGAAAATTTTGATTGACTTTGTGAAATATTTGTGTTTCAATATATATATAAGGAACGATTTTCAATATTTTATATAGCTTGAATTGAGAGATCGCTCCTGTTGGCAGACATTATGTTATATTTTTTCAATAAGGAGGACGATCCCCATGGTAAAATTTGCTAACAGAATGAGCCTTTTGACAGGTTCCGAAATCAGAGAACTGCTGAAGCTGACATCTCAGCCGGATATCATCTCTTTTGCCGGCGGTATGCCTGCTCCTGAGCTTTTCCCCGTTGAAGGTGTGAAAGAAGCGGCGATCCAGACATTGAATGAACGCGGCCAGGCAGCTTTGCAGTATGCTTCCACAGAGGGCGATCCTGCGCTGAGAAAGCATATTGTGGCAAGGATGGAAGCGAAAAACGGCGTTAAGACAGATGCCGACCATATCCTGGTCACGAGCGGTTCCCAGCAGGGCCTGGATTTCTCCGCACGCGTGTTCCTGAACCCCGGCGATGTCGTCCTGCTGGAAAGCCCTTCCTATCTGGGCGCTGTAAACGCATTCAAGGCGTGCGAGCCTAAATTTATCGATATCCCGACGGATGATAACGGCATGATCATGGAAGAGCTGGAGAAAGTCCTCGCTTCCACGGAAAACATAAAAATGATCTATGTCATCCCTGATTTCCAGAATCCCTCCGGCCGTACTTGGACAATGGAGAGAAGGCAGAAATTTATGGAAATCATCAACAAATATGAAGTACCCGTTGTTGAGGATAACCCTTATGGCGAACTGCGCTTCGAGGGCCAGAGCCTGCCTTCCTTGAAATCCATGGATACAAAGGGCCTGGTCATCTTCCTTGGCACATTCTCCAAGATCCTGGCTCCTGGCTACCGCCTTGGCTGGGTATGCGCTGAGTCCGAGATCCTTGGCAAATACAACTTTATGAAACAGGCGGCTGACCTGCAGGCTTCTTCCATCGGCCAGATGGAAACTGCAAAATTCCTCGACCTGTATAACCTTGACGACCATGTTGAGAAAATCAAAGCTGTTTATGTAAAACGCAGGGACTGCATGCTGAAGGCAATGGAAGAGTACTTCCCTGAGGGCGTTACATGGACGCACCCCGAAGGCGGCCTGTTCACATGGGTCACACTGCCCGATTACATGAACGCAAAAGACCTGCAGATGAAGTGCTTGGATAAGAAGGTTGCATTTGTACCCGGCGGCGGCTTCTTCCCGAACGGCGGCCACGAGAACACGCTGCGCATGAACTACTCCTGCATGCCCGAAGAAAAGATTACGGAAGGCATCAAGAGAATCGGCGAAGTAATCAAAGCGAACATGAAATAAAATACTGTGATACATAAGAAAAACTAAAATGGGAAAGCCTTCGGGCTTTCCTTTTTTTGCGCAGAAAAGGGCAGGGCGGGAAAAAATCCCATGCCCTGCCAATTGCTGAGGTGAAAGATGTATTGACCGGAAACGGCCTGTAATCGGAAATGCTTTTCTGTAATATTACCCGATGAAGAACTGTGTCCAGTAGTTACCTTCCAGATAGCCTACGCCAATACCTGTAAAGTTTGGACTAAGGATGTTCTTTCTGTGCCCTTCGGAGTTCATCCATGCCGTAACGACTTCCTCAGGCGTTTTCTGCCCTGAAGCAATATTTTCGCCTGCCGCGCGATAGTTCACGCCGGCTTCCGCCAATGCCGTAAAGCAGTTTTTACCACTGGGACGCGTATGGCTGAAAGAAGTGCGGATTTCTGCCGCGCGCACCTGTGCCGCCTGAGAAGCGGCTGCATCCAGCGTCAGTGCGGGAAGCCCTGCTTTCGCACGCTCCACATTTACCAGCTCTGCTACTTTTGCTGCATATGTAGAAACATTATCAGCGTCCGTGTCAGTCTGGCTGTCATCCGGCAGTTCCGGCAGGTCAGGCTTTTCTATGGGTTTGTCCACAGGCAGGTCAGAGTCCGGTTTGTCTGTGCCGGGTTTGTCGATAACAGGCTTGTCGGAATCCGGTTTGTCGATGCCGGGTTTGTCCGAATCCGGCTTATCAGAAGGGATTGCGGGACAATCCGGCAGAATCTGTGTGCAGCCCGGCAGGCATTTTTCCAGCCTTTGCAATACCAGCTGCCGCAAAGAGTCTATTTCCTGCCCGCCAATGTACTGCCGCAGGATTTCGCATGTACTTGCCGTCTGCAAGGGCGCGGCATAGGCTGTGGCGGACATGCCTACCGTCAATATCGCCGCCACGCAAAGTGCCATGGTCTTTTTCATTGAAAATCACTCCCTGATATTTTTTCAGAAAACTGGGCAGCCATTTCCATACCTGTGGCATTTGTGGAAGCGCTGTCATTTCCTGATGTACCTAGTATAGCACAGGCAATTCTGGCAGGCAATGGTACTTGTTTCCAACAATAATTGGCAAAAACGCTGACATTATCCGCTTTTTCTGCAATTTCCCACATAGGGCCAGAATTTGGCAGTATGCGGAAAGATATTCTGCGGCTTCTGCCCTCTGCATGGAATAATTCTTTACATTTTGCGCGTTTCTGCTAAAATAAAAATAGGACAATCCGGGGAGCGGGCTTCGTATCTCCCCGCTGGCATTGGGATACGGAACAGGCTCTAAAAAAGAGGAGGGCACATATGGCGGATTTGGAAAATACATCATTCCAGAATAACCTGGTTTTTGCACTGGATATTGGAACAAGAAGCATCATTGGCATGGTGGGACGCCTGCAGGACGACCGCGTGAACATTCTGGCGGTGGAAAAGGCGGAGCATACCGGCCGCGCTATGGTAGACGGGCAGATAGAAAATATAGATAAGGTTGCGGCTTTGGCCGGAGAGGTCAAAAAGCGGCTGGAAAAACAGTTGGATGTTGAGCTGAAACGCGTCAGTATTGCGGCGGCAGGGCGCGCTCTGCGTACCCAGCGCGTGACGTATGAGATTGAACTGCCTGATGTGCAGCTTGTGACAGAGGAAACCGTCAGCCGTCTGGAGGCAGGAGCCATCAGCGCGGCAGAGGCGGAGTTTTCCGGGGAAAATGAAGAGGAACAGACGCACCGCCGTTTTTATCTGGTGGGCTATTCCGTCTGTCAGTATTATCTGGACGATTACATGATGTCCAGCCTGAAAGACCATCATGGCAAGCATATCCGCGCGGATATCATTGCAACGTTTCTGCCGGGCGAGGTGGTGGAAAGCCTGTATACCACCATGCATAAAATCGGCTTGGAGGTTGCCAGCATCACGCTGGAGCCTATTGCGGCAATCAATGCCGCGATACCCGAAAGCCTCCGCCTGCTGAACCTTGCGCTTGCTGATATCGGCGCGGGGACGTCGGATATCGCCGCATGCCGCGATGGCAGCGTGATTGGCTATACTATGGCGACGATTGCCGGAGATGAAGTGACGGAAACCATAATGAAGGAATACCTTGTTGATTTCCAGACGGCAGAAATCATAAAATCCCAGCTGGAGGAACGCACCGATATCTCCTTTATTGACGTGCTGGGCTTCGAGCAGAAAATCTCTTATGATGAAGTAATGAGCTGCGTTAACCAGACAACAGAAAAGCTCTGTGCCGAGATTTCCGCGAAAATCAAGGAGGTCAATGGCGGCGTACCGTCGGCAGTGTTCCTTTCCGGCGGCGGCAGCAGACTGAAGGGGCTGCGCGAGGGCATCATTAACGCGCTGGAAATGAACCCGGGGCGCGTTGCCATTGCAGGCAATAACTTCAAAATACACGCGTTTTCCGATACCATTGATATCAATAACCCTGAATACGCAACGCCGATTGGTATTCTCGTTTCTTCCGGCCTGAACCTGATTAATGACAGCTTTCAGATTACACTGAACGGACGCCCGGCGAAGCTGTTCCGCAGCGGCGCGTTTACGGCGCGCGACCTGCTTATGATGAATGGGTACAGCTATCAGGATATGATTGGGCGTTCCGGCAAAAATATTGTCGTTTCCGTTAATGGGGAGCGGGTGGTTTTCTATGGCACGCATGCCGAGCCCGCCGTTTTGAAAATCAATGGGCGGGAGGGCAAACTTTCCGATACCATCCATGCAGGGGATGAAATCACATTTACTTCTGCCGTTAACGGCACAACGCCGGACTGTACGCTGAAAGACATTCAGGGGATCGATGGCGCGAAACGTGTCAGACTGAATGGAGAGAGTGTTGCACTGAGCACGCCGCTGAAATTCGGGGACATTATCACATTCGAGGAAGCCGATGAAGCCGGCTACGGCAGCTTTGCGGAAACAACGGACGATGAAATCCTGGGCGGCTGGGATTATTTGGCTGAGCCTGTAATGGCTGAGGCGGCAGTAAACACCGAAGAGCCTGCAAGCGCCGAAGAGCCTGTAATGGCTGAGGCGGCAGTAAGCACTGAAGTACCTGTAAGCGCCGAAGAGCCTGTAATGGCTGAGGCGGCAGTAAGCACTGAAGAGCCTGCAAATGCCGAAGAGCCTGTAAGTGAAGGAAAGGCGGATGTGTCGATGGTAGTGTCTGATGAGCCGGTGGAGCCTGCGGGTCCTGCTGGCTCCACCGCGCCCGCAGCGCCTGAAATAACCGCTGCGCCAGATGCGGTATCTGTGCCATCTATGACATTTATGCTGAACGATAAGCCCCTGACGCTGATGCGGCGGGATAAGGATAACCCGTATCTGCTGATGGATATGCTGGAATACGCGGAACTGGATTTCAATAACCTGAAAGGGCAGGTTATATTGCAGGTCAATGGGAAAAACGGCTATTTCCAACAGCCTTTGCGCGAAGGCGATTCGATTTCTATTTTTGAACAGGAAAAATAAACGATGTGCATAAAAAGACCCTGTGGGATTCTCCACAGGGTTTTGCATATTAAGACCCTATCCGTATATTATCTACGCACAGCCTGCTTCATCTTTTCCGGCAGCCTTTGTCGCTTTTCCCTGCCGTATTACCGGTACGCCTGCAAAAAAACTCCCTGCCTGCCGAAAAATCTGACCGTGTAATCTGCACGTATCTTATTTACGGATGAGTTCTGAGAAAACGGGACAAAGAACTTTTTGCCGGACGGATTCCATATGTCTACGACTTCAGGGCTTTGCTTTCAGATACCGCAGAGCTGTTTGCGCTGCCAGCCCTATCAGAAGCCCTGTCACCACGCCGGAAACCAGCAGGAACGGCAGGTAATACGCCATTTTTACATTTTCTACCGCCAACGCCGCCACAACGATCTGCCCGACATTATGAAATACGCCGCCCGCGATGCTTACGCCGACAATACTGAACTGGCCTGTCTTTTTCAGCAGCGCCATAGCCGCAAAGCTGAGCAACGCGCCGGAAAGACTGTAAAGCAGACCGACAAAGCCGGCGAACAACAGCCCGCAGAGTATCACCCGTATAAGCGATATGAAAAACGCGCTTTTTGCGTCCATATAATACAGCATAACGATGATAACAACATTCGCAAGCCCCAGCTTTACGCCCGGAATGGGTACGGGAACAGGCACAAGCAGCTCCACATAGCCCATCAGGACGGCAAGCGCGGCGAACAGCCCGTAATAGGCAACCCTTCCCGCCTTCATTGTCCTGCCACCACATCAAACGCCGCGAGACCGTCCCCTGTAATCCCGACCACCAGCTTATGCGGCAGGCAGACGATGGTTTCGCCTGTCCGGCTGATTTTTTTATGCTCCACACAAATCTGGTCGCGGCAGTCCGCATCTGTTACCATGACAGTGCCGTCCTTAACGGTGACAATATTATAGCCCTGTGGCGTTTCAATGCGTATGCTGTCGTTTTCATTCAGCGGCAGAAACGCAACGCTTTTTCCATCAATGGTAACCTCTGCTCCGCCGCCGGCTTCAGCCCCTGCGGAGTAGAACAGATAGACCCCCGCCGCCACAGCCAGTGCGCCTGCCGCAAGGAAAATGTCCGCTTTTTTCATGCCCTCTGCCGCCTTTCTTTTCCGGAATCCTGCCCTTTTGCACTTTGGAAAACTGTTTTTCTATACAGGAAAAAAGGAAGCCTGTGCTTCCTTTTCAGCTTTTCCAAGTAGTAAGATGCTCATACATTGAGAATAAAAAACTGCCCAGAACCGGAATCGAACCAGTGACACGTGGATTTTCAGTCCACTGCTCTACCAACTGAGCTATCTGGGCATAAAAGACAAATTCAATTTACTTGGCTATCATAGCACAAAATGTTTTTTTTGTCAAACACTTTTTTACAAATAAGACAAAATAATGCAAATACTGCTCAGGGAGGCGGAGTGCCTCCCTGAAAGGTACTCAGTATTCCTTTCCCATCATCAGCGCGACATCCATCCATTCGGTAACCATTGCGTAAAGCTCATCGTCATCTTTCATGCGTTCGACGGTTTCCTCGTCATTTTCGAATGTCAGAAGAAGCGTATCAAACTCATTGTAAAAATCGACGCGCCAATCCTCCCGCACGCGGCGGTATTTTTTCAGGTAATAGCAGATGTCGTCCAAGCTGCGGATTGTAAATCTGTCATGAATCATAGCGCACCCCTCCTTTCGCACAGTATACCAAAAAACGCCATGAAAAAAAAGGGCGAATGGAAAGAAATTCCTTTTATTGCTTTCCCGTTGAACCGATGCCGCCGCGGTCCTCATTGCCGAGGTCTTCGGTTTCCTCAAATTCAATTGCGGGCTGGTGCTCAAAAATGCGGAACTGACAGATACGATCGTTTACCTCAATCACCGTATCCCGCAGGGCGTAAGCGGGAAAAAACCATTGGTCGCCGTTGCCGCAGTAACTTTCGTCAACCACGCCGCAGTGGTTTGTCTGTATAATGCCGAAGTTTTTGAATGTCGAGCTTCGGGGAAGAATATGCGCTTCATAGCCCTTCGGCAGCTGCATTGCCACGCCCAGCGGTATCAGCCGGAATTCGCCCGCTTTTAACTCCACGCGCTCCGCCGCCCGGAGGTCTATCCAGTCGGATTTTCCATCAATGCAGCGGAGCTTGTCAATCTGACTGCTGAGATATTTTATCTGTATCTTTTCCATAGTGTTTTCCTCTCTGTAAAAAATATTCGCATCGGTTTTGGGCAGTTATAAAGGCTTTTTTCCGATTTTTCCGGCTTTTCGGGGATACTGCGGCGGTGTGGGCGCGGTCTTTTCGATGAAAACCAGCTTGTGTGCAAGGTCTGTGCCGGGAATGTCCACATCGCGGATCTCTGTCAGCCTGCCGCCCAGCTTTTCCAATGCCGTTCGGCTCTCTGCGGCTTCTGCTTCGGCGTCGGGCCCTTTCAGCGCGGCAAAATATCCGCCGACCTTCACGAACGGCAGACAGTATTCCAGCAGTATGGGCAGAGCGGCAACCGCACGGGATACACAGAGGTCGAACTGCTCCCGATATGCGGGATTCTGCCCGCCGTCCTCTGCGCGGCTGTGTATGCAGGATACATTTTCCAGCCCCAGCTGTGCCGTAACTTCCTCCAGAAACCCGATGCGCTTTTGCAGAGAATCCAGAAGCGTCAGCCGGATTTCCGGACGCGCGATTTTTAACGGCAGACCGGGGAAACCCGCGCCTGTCCCTACGTCAATGACGGAAAGCGCACCCTGCCCGATGGCGGGGGCCAGACTCAGGGAGTCTGCGAAATGCTTCAGCACAACCTCCCGTTCCTCTGTGATTGCGGTCAGGTTCATTTTTTCGTTCCATTCCAATAAAAGCACAAGATATGCCATAAACTGGCGGGTTTGTTCTTCCGCCAGCGGCACTCCCATTTTTTCGCAGCAGTCTGTCAGAAGCGCGGCGGCGTTTTGCCTGTTTTTTTCCATGTATGACCTCCTTATTTATTGCGTAAAAGACATCGGGACCCTGATCCTCGCTTTGCTCCGGTCAACGCAAAACGAGCCTCCTGCAAGGGCTTTCAGCCCTTGAACCATTTTTCAGCCGTATATTCATGCGGCTGGGGAGAAAATAAAATGTTTTGGCCTCCAAATTTCGGGCTTTATACGTTTATATCAAATTCCACTGTAATCGTTTCATTTTCGTCTATGCTAAAATACAGCTCAAACCAAAAGTCAAGCGGCTCGCCATGGCTCTGAGGAAGATAGACTGCGGACGCACAGCTGCCCTCGAAATGCAGCAGGTCGAAATGCTGTATCTCGAACGGGTCTACCACAAATTCTGTTTCATAGTCCTCCGTCCACATCGCAAGCTGCCCGTCCAGCCATTCCGTAAACTCTGCCATACATTCCTCCTGCGTTTTGCCTTCGCCATGCCAGAGGGGGTTTATGGCAGCAATGGTGTGCAGCTTTTCGTATTCGTGCCCGGCAATGCAGTCAATCAGCCGCTTTACGTCGTTTATTGCTTTTTCCCCAAATTGCGCTTCTGTCATGCATATTCCCCTTTCAGCATTCTGAATTTGCGTTTTACAAATCTCTTTCTCCGCAAAGCGGCGGCTTTGCGGTAATAAAGTTTGGGGCCAGGCCCTTTTCAAAGGGCTTGCGGAGGTTTGGAGGCAGAGCCGCCAAGGTCTTTATCTTTTCGTTTCCTCTGCTCCAAAGCAATCAGCAGTACGGAAATGTCTGCCGGCGAAACGCCTGTAATCCGCGACGCCTGCCCCAGCGAACGCGGGCGCACTGCCGTCAGCTTCTGCCGCGCCTCAATGCGCAGCCCCTGTATGCTTTCGTAGTCCATATCCTCCGGCAAAAGCCGGTTTTCCAGCTTTTTGAACTGTTCTACCTGCTTTTTCTGCTGGCTGATGTAGCCTTCGTATTTGATTTGAATGTTGACCTGCTCCCGTACGGCGGCGGGCAGATCGGGGCGTTCCGGGTCGATTTCCGCCAGCTTTTCATAATCCAGCTCCGGCCGTTTCATTAGGTCTGAAAGGCGCACGCCTGTTTTGACCGGCGATGTGCCGTATTTTTCCAGCAGGGCAAGCAGATTTTTCTCCGGCCCCATCGTAACCGCCTGTACCCGCTCGATTTCCCCGCGTATCAGCCGTTCTTTTTCCAGCAGGGCGGTATACCGTTCTTCGGAAATCAGCCCGATTTCGTGCCCGATAGGGGTCAGCCGCTGGTCGGCATTGTCCTGCCGCAGCAAAAGCCGAAATTCCGCCCGGCTCGTCATCATGCGGTAAGGCTCCTTACTGCCTTTGTTCACAAGGTCGTCAATCAACACGCCGATGTATCCGTCCGAACGCTGTAAAATAACAGGCTCCTTGCCCTGCAAATACCGCGCGGCATTTATGCCGCCAATCAGCCCCTGTGCCGCGGCTTCTTCATAGCCGGAACTGCCGTTGAACTGCCCCGCACTGAAAAGCCCATGATAATCCTTAAATTCCAGAGAAAGCCGCAGCTGTGTCGCGTCAATGCAGTCGTATTCTATGGCATAAGCATAGCGCGTGATTTCGCAATGCTCCAGCCCGGGAATCGTGCGGTACATGGCAATCTGCACATCTTCCGGCAGGGACGAGGACATCCCCTGAATATACATTTCTTCCGTATTTTCACCCTCCGGCTCCACAAAAAGCTGGTGACGTTCCTTATCGGCAAAACGCACCACCTTGTCCTCTATGGAAGGGCAATAGCGCGGACCTGTGCCTTCAATCAGCCCGCCGAACAGCGGCGAGCGGTGGAGGTTGTCGCGTATGACCTGATGGGTTTTTTCGTTGGTATAGGTCAGCCAGCAGAGCGTCTGCGGGCGGGAAATTTCCTCCGGCGTATGTGTGAAGGAAAAGGGGACGATATTGTCATCGCCCGCCTGCGGCTGCATTTTTGTGAAGTCAAGTGAATTTTTATTCATTCTGGCTGGCGTGCCTGTTTTGAAGCGGAACAGTGCAATGCCCATATCCCGCAGGCACTGGCTCAGCTTTGTGGCGGGCATAAGGTTGTTCGGTCCGCTTTCTGTGATATTTTCCCCTGTCAGGCAGCGGCTTTTCATATACGTCCCCATGCAGAGCACTGCCGCGCCGCAGGGATAGACCGCCCCGCCTGCCGTGACGACAGCCTTCACACGCGAATCCTCCATTTGGATCTCCACGATTTCCGCCTGTTTGATTTTCAGATTGGGCGTGTTTTCCAGCCGCTGTTTCATCTCTTCATGGTAGCGCGTTTTATCTGCCTGTGCGCGCAGGGAATACACAGCGGGCCCCTTGCCGGTATTCAGCATTTTCGTCTGGATATATGTCTTGTCAATGACCTTACCCATCTCGCCGCCCAGCGCATCGATTTCGCGTACAAGGTGCCCCTTTGAGCTGCCGCCAATGGAAGGATTGCAGGGCATCATGGCAATGCTGTCCAGGCTGATGGCAAACAGCACCGTATTCATGCCGAGGCGCGCAGATGCAAGCGCGGCTTCGCAGCCTGCATGCCCGCCGCCGATAACGGCTA
>OFHN01001182.1_pt1 | contig 19597 bp, 17 predicted proteins | sample 1521321 | NCBI WGS metagenome assembly OFHN01 (sample SAMEA3504130, study PRJEB24116) | mouse gut metagenome | biome: mouse gut; feature: mouse-associated habitat; material: faeces | place: Denmark | collected 2011
GGAAGCTATTGCGGCTCGAATTAAAGCACAAAGTCAACTAACTTTGGAAAGAACCAAATTTTCCTTGGCCGATTGACATAACTCGGTTTTTGTTTTTATAGAATTCATTATTCTATGATAGAAAAGATGTTTTTCATTCAATTCGACCAACACTGCTTTAGCAGACGCAATCAATGCCGGATAAATTGTCTGTTCCAGGTAGTCAATCCCTTCTTTTGTAAATTCATTTCGGTTAATTGCGATATGTACTTTTCCGATTTTTCCTTTTATATCGATTAGTTCCAGCAATTCGCTGTCCTCAAACATACTATGGCTTTGCACAAAGATACCCTTCAGGTAAATTCTGGTCTTTCGCCTATCCTGAATGTCTGTTTCCCCAAACTTTGAAATAGCCGAATAAGTGGACAGCATTCTGCTTCCCCCAAATCTCGCAAATACGCCCAATTCACTGTTCCATATATACAGCTTGGAATGCTTGCAGTTAAGGGCTCCTACTCCGTCTTTAATGTCTACAATTATTAAATCGTCACTGTTTTCCTGCGTTTTATTTTTCTCTTTTTCCGGTTTAATAGCTTTAAACAACCAGCTAACATTTTCTTCCTGTTCTGCCTTACTCTTCGATTTCACTGTATCCGCTTCCAAAACTATTTTTTTCACATGTTTCGCTATAAAGTCATAATGTTTCTTGTCAAACGATTTTCCTCGGATTTTTGCATAAATAGGAAATAAATTCTCTCCCAACATATTATCTATATACATTATTAACTGGTTCAACATTTCCTGTGAATGGCGAGTTGGTCTCTTTTCATCATATTCGTCAATAAACCGATCCGCATCATCGCTATCCGTATTCCATGCTTCCCAAAAATCTGCATGGGGCAGCTTATATTTATAGCTTAAGAAAATTTCAAACGTTGTTCCAAATATAAGATACTCTTCCTGAGACAACGGTTTTACATTTATATATCCGCCGCTTCCATTAGAAACTTTATTAAAGGTAATCTCATACTTCTCTCCGCTTCTGGTATAGGTTCTCGCAGTTACACTGTCCGTAACAAGAAACACCGACTGTAAACCAATGCCAAACTGTCCTGTGGGCTTCAGCCAATCCGGCATCTTGTCTATAAAATGCCGCTTTTCCTCATAGCTGCTCCCCACATTTGAAATCTTAATCAAATCATCCTTTGATATTCCTGTTCCATGATCCCTGATGGTAACTCTGACCCCATATTCTTTCTCGGCTTTTCTCTTATCTTTTGTTTCTTCTATCTGTACTATCTCTTCTATCGAAACAAATTCCAGCTTTTCCTGTTCCCCCTGAATTCTTGCTCCTAAATCAAAATAAATCTCAATGGGATAATCCCATACGTCCACCTCGGATAATATTTCTCTTTCGCTCGCATTCAGACCATACTCCACCGTCTCAAAATTATCCTGAAGGATTTTCCTCTCCTTCAGTTTACAGCGGTAAAGATAGTCCTCCCAACACTGCATTTTGCTGGCGTCAATGGCATTCTGAATAATCTCCCGTATAAATACAAAATTTCCTCCATATACATTTGCCCCTTCCAGCAATCGAAAAGCCCGTATTTGAGATATATTAAATTGCGCTTTCACCAGTTCACCAGGAACTCTCTGTCCTTCCAGCAATATCTTGCTCTGATCCAAAGTTGGCAAGCATCCTGATACTTCTGTTGGTACAATTTCTGCCCAATGATAACTGACATTTTTCAGTATCTCTTCCAGCCCTTCACATTCCATCCTTACTAGACGAAGTACTTCCTGTGATTCGCAGTCTGCGTATATCTGTATTGTTTCAGGGGTAATATTTAGCTGACGTATTGCCTGATGCTTTTTAAAATGCAACATAGATGTCTGTGGAAAACTGCCTGCAAACTGAAAGCAAAATGGATTGAACCGGTCATTATCCATATCCAGTGCATCGCCCAGCTGCAGCATCGCAGCTACAAACCGAGGATGTATCATATCCAGAGCATATCCTCCGTCTTCTCTCGGCAGTTCCAACACGGCCTTAATCCCACTGGTGGCATGTATGGCAGCGCAGTCTGCAATTTTCAAAAATATGCGAAGCGGAATTCCTGATACTGAAAAACTATTTCCTAATTTGTCAGAATCCAAAGTTTGTTTTTGTAATCTGTCCCTCACTTTTGCCGCATGCATCTCTCTTTGATATTCTGCCATCAGCTGCCCCAAACCATAATATGTATCCAGTTTCTCATTAAGCAGTCCCTTCATCCGACGAAAGCGCTCTCTGGCAGGTACTTTCTCATAAATCGTATAGTTCGTGCGAAGTACACTTTGAGCAGCTTTTTTCATATCAGAATCGCCTTCAATTTCCAAGCGTTCAACCATGTCAATGAATTTATCATCCTGAACCATCTCCTGACGCTCTGCAGAAGAAATACTCATGCCTACGTCATGCATATATGCCGCATGTAACAGTAAAAAGCAATCTGTTGCCGAAAGCTGTTTAATTCTATCCTCTCCCAAAAGTCGTTCTATATTATGTAATATAGTGTCAGAATGTGTGGCATTATGATAACTGTAAGTTTGAAAAGACGGCAGTGTCCACTCAAGCATTTGTGCCAGCCATCTTTTATTCTGATTCCACGCATGCCAAAGAACCTGATGACGCTCTGTTGCTTCCTCAGATTTTGCGTATAACTTCAATTGTCTCTCAATCGTATACGATGTACGTATCCAACTGTTCGTCCAACATGGTTCCCTTTCTGTCATTAACCATTCCTCCCCCATTTCAAAACCACCATCCATACTTAATATATTATTCCTAATATATTTAAAAATATCTCTAAATTGACCCCATCCCCAAATGCTCCGTTAACTCTGATTTTCATCTATCATATTAAACTATTTATTCAGCAAATTACTTCCACATTTGGTAGTATTCAGTAATTTTACCGGTTTATACTCAGTTTCAGCAGTCCCATACCTGTAAACTATTTCATCCCCCAATACAAAAACTACCGTTGCCGGCACTATCCTCCCAGGACAGTGCCGGCAACGGCAGCATCAAAGCATAAAACTCCTCTGTCATCAAAACCTCAAATCTCTAATATTCCGCAGCGTCTTCCCATACGCCTGCTGCTTCCCAAACAGAAGCGTGGTATGGTCAGGAGCCTGGTTATCTTCTCGCCTACATAAGGCAATTACATATGTCCCGCATTGCCGGGATTCACGGACATGACCAGAACCTTCTTCACAATCCGCAGCATCTCCATGACCGTTTCCACAGATGTGCCGGGGTTGATGGCAATGCCCGGAATCACCTCCGCATTGATGATTTTCTGCAAAGTCGTAGACGGGTGATACTGCCTCCGGATGGATATAGACAGTATCGCCCTTGAGCAGTTTCGCCAGGAACAGGCCGATATTGTTGTTTGGATGTTCTATCATAAGATGAATATCCAGAGGCTTCGAAGTTGTCCTGGCAATATAACGCATATCATTCAGTGACATGACAAAATTGCGGACATAACATCTGTCCATGATATTTATATGGAAAGAGTCAAAGCCGGCCCGCTTCCAGTTCTTTTACTTCGCGATCCAGGTACCCGTAGTCGACACACATCATGGAAGCTGCTAATTCAAAATCCATGTTTTTCCTCTCCCTGCGCTTTTAATGGTGGCGAGTTCGCGTCTTACAAAAAGCTTTCTTCACGCGCGCCCAAGTCAACACCCCGCTGCAAGCAACGGGACATCAAGCTTGTAACGCTGCAAAGCTAAAAGTGCCCTTCGGACACTTTGGTATGTAACCCTCGCGGCATTCGCCAAATGGATGCTGACACATCCGCTTGACTCATTGCCCTCGGGAATCAAATCCAACTCCCCTGGAAATGATGAATCGCACATGTATTTCCGGTGATAACCGTTTCTTTGCTCATATAATCAAACGGATAAAAGAAATCCGAAGAATATATCGTCATATCATCAATGATCTGTATTGTGTTGTCCGGCACAAATCCTGCCTCCATCAGCGGCATGGACTCATAGACGCCATTTGTCTCCATGTTCAGGGTGCCGTCCGGATATATAAACGGAATTTTCTCCCTGTATTCCAGCATTTTTCGGATGGCGGGGTGATGTGCAACGGCGCCGCAGCCTCCTCCGGTATTCATCTGCCGCCACTTTTCCACGGCGCAAAAGGCCGGTTGATATAGCAAATCATCCAGGTTCTTTATGAGTTCCACATCCGTATCCAGGTAAATACCACCGTTTTCATACAGAATATCCAACCTGGCCATATCAGCCACAAACGCCCATTTTCCATGCCGATAGGCCTGACTGGAATAGAGATATTTATTTACATTATAGTTACGCTCATTCCACTCTTTTATTACATATTCGGGGCAATATTTTCTCCAGGATGCCATGCAGGCCCTGACTTCATCCGGCATTTCCCCGCCCCCAAACCAACAGTAGTGAATCACTTTGGGAATCAGAGGCTCATTGCTCCTTTTGTGCCTGTATATCGGCGCGCTGCTTCCTGCCGCTTCTGCCAGCATCCGCGGAAAAATGCAGCACTCCACATTGTCCAGGTAACTGCGGCTGTTCAGAGACTCCAGAATCCCCTCAAAACGACTCCCTGTTATCACCACCACAAATGCTTCCCTGATTTCCCTCATCCTGCCCGGTTCTGCTACTTCCACCTGGCGGTTCCCCACCCTGATCCGCTGTCCCTGCTTTTTCACGTCCGCATCCGCATAGAAAAGGATCTGTGCCTCCAGACGGTTAGCTGCCATAAATGCCGGCACAGCCACCTTTCCGATCGCCCCATATCCGTAGATCACGATTTTCTGCTTCTTTTGCCTGATATTTTCCGCAAACTGCTCCAATGTCATGTTCCGCAGTATCATTCCGCTTTTCCCTTCCTGCTCTTACCCTCTTTCATGATGCGCTGTGCCCTCAACCGCCCTCTCCCATGATGCGCTGTGTCTTCAACCGCCTCTCCCATGATGCGCTGTGCCCTCAACCGCCCTCTCCCATGATGCACAGTGCCCTCAACGCCCTCTCCCATGATGCGCTGTGCCCTCAACCGCCTCTCCCATGATGCGCTGTGTTCTCAGACGCCTCTCCCATGATGCGCTGTGCCTTCAGACGCCCTCTCCCATGATGCGCAGTACTCTCAACCACCACTCCCATAATGCACGATGCCCTCAACCGCCCACTCCCATGATGCGCAGTGTTCTTTCCAGGGCATCAGCCGCGTGATATATGGGCTTCCATCCAAGCCCCGCCACCTTTCTCCCGTCCAGTCTTGCAACGGTTGCCGTACTGTATCCTGCCTTCTCATCCTCATCGGGCAGTTCATAGATAACCCTTTTTCCCACCGCTCCCGCCGCGGCCTCCGCCATGCTTTTCAAAGTCGCATCATTGTCTTCGGACGCCAGATTATAAGCTTCCCCTGTCTTTCCGGCCAGCATCACGGCCAGGATTCCCGTAACCGCATCCATGGCATAGAGGAAGGAATAGTACTGGCTGCCGCTGCTCTTCAGCACGATGTCCTCCTGCCGAAGCGCCCTGTGGATAAACTGTGACACGGCCTTGGAATCCTCCTCCAGAAGCGTGGGTCCGAATAGGCGCGGAAGCCTCACGGTTATAAAATCAGTGCCCTTTTCGCGAAAATACGCCTGGCACAGGCTCTCTCCGCAGCGCTTGCTTTCCGGATATCCTGCCCGCAGTGTATTGCAGTCAAGGAAGCCCATATACCCCTCGTCAAACAGTTGGGTATCCCCTCTGTTTTCACCGTATATCTCCACGGAGGACAGAAATACCAGCCTGCCGCCCTGCTGCCGGACACACAGATCCAGCAAATTTTTCGTGCCGTAAATATTCGTTATAATTGTCTCTATGGGCCTTGCGGCATAGGCCAGTGGATGGGTATTGCTGGCCATGCCCAGAAGAAAATCCATCTGCGGCAGGCCGTCAGGCGCCTTGTCCGCCATATCCCACTCCAGAAATGTAAAATGCGGATTTTCAAAGTATTCCCGCCCGAATCTCTGCTCTGCCCTGTGCCTGTTTCTCCCGGACGCATAGATACGGCAGTCCAGGCCATCGTTTTCGTTCTTGTACATCAGAACGTCCGTCATGGCTTTTCCCAGCATGCCCGCAGCACCGGCAATCAGTACGCTGCGCCCTTTCAACCGCTCCCAGGGAATCCCGGCGCCGGCGGCCTTTCTGATGTCTTCCTCATACAAGGCATTTCCGAATTTCATCCTATCTCCCCTTCAGCCAGTCATCCCTTTTTGCCATCAGCAGTGCCTTAAAAATATCCATATCATCCAGGGTAGTCAATTTGATATTCTTTTCCGAACCTTCATAAAAGTAAACCGGTTCCCCCAGTTCCATCATCAGAGTGCAGGTGGCGGTGGAATTACAGATGCCTTTTTCCTGCGCCCTTTTATGTAATTCCAGCATCTTCCCCAGCCGGAAGCCATGGGGCGTCTGGGTTCTCTTCAAAGTATCCCGATCTATGTTCCCCGTGGAGACCTTGCCGTCTTCTGTCAGCACCATTGCCTCATGGCACGGAATCGCGGCAACGGAGCAGCCGTTTCTCTCCGCCGTTTCAATGCAGTCTGTGATCATTTTAGAGGAGAGAAAAGGCCTGTTGCCGTCGTGAATCAGAATCAGATCCCCTTCTCCATGGTCCTCCGCCAACGCCAGGACGCCATGGTAAATGGACTCCTGGCCGCTCTCCCCTCCCGGAACAATCTTCGTCAGTTTTGTAATGTTAAACTGGTTTGCATAAGCCCTTAAAATATTCTGCCAGCCGTCCAGGCAGACCACGATAATCTCATCTATTTCAGGGTGATGCTGAAACGCTTCCATCGTGTAGACGATAACAGGTCTCTCATTTACCGTCAAAAACTGCTTGGGGATATCCTGTCCCATCCGGGTTCCTGCCCCGGCTGCAGTGAGCAGCGCTATATTCATCTCAAATCAACTCCTTTTCCTCCAACCCCAGTGCCCTGGCGACATTCCGGCAGCCGTTTCCTTCCTTCGGCGCATTATACTGCTGTGAAAGGATGTTTCTCTGCACCCTGTAAGGATCTTCCCCTTCGGAAACCTGCTCCAGAAAAGCATATAAATCCGCCATCGTATAAATATGGTTTCCCGGCATAAAATCCAGCGGATTGTCCATCAGAAAGGGCACCTTGTAATGTTCCATGTCTTCCAAAACCCATGCCACAGGACGGTCCAACAGCATATAGTCAAACACCATTGACGAATAATCTGTAATCATTGCATCCACCTGGGTCAGCAGCTTATAGGCATGTACCTTTTTAACAGCCTCCGAATCCAGATAGCGTATGTTGGAGTACCGGTTATCCGTATAATTGCACTTCTGTCTGGGATGGATCTTTACCAGCAGCAGCATGTCCCTCCTGACAAGAAACGCGTTTAACGCCTCCGCGTCCGCCTCCCGATACAGCAGCGATACGCCGTAAGGGTATTCCAGATCCGAATCGATTCTTCGAAACACGGCAGACTCCCGAAGCGTAGGCGCCCACATGACAACTTTGCGGTACTTATGTTTTGTTATTTTGGATAGCTCATCCCACTGCCCCGATAACAGCACGTCGTTTCTGGGCAGCTCGCCGAAAAGAATCTTTGCCCCAGGCGGATACTGCAATGACGCTTTCTCATAAGCGTATACCTTCTCATTGACTACAAGAACATAGTCAATATATTCCGGCGCCCTGTATCTGCCGGCAATCAGCTTATACCCCATGCCAAAATGCTGCAGAAAAACATTCGTCTGGTCCTTCCTTACTTTCCGAATGGGATAATTGTCCCAGATCTGCCATTTTGCCAGCGCCCTGTATGTAATGTATTCCTCCATTTGTGCCCTGTCCGCCCTGGGACATACGGCCACATCCCTCCCGTCCGCCAGGAATCTCCTGTTGGCAGGGTTTTTGATCACCCAGACAAACCGATGGGAGCTTCCCCTGCTTCGCAGATATTCATAAAGAGCGCCTGCATTTCCGTCGAAGTCATTGGTACTCTCCAGCATCACCATATTTTCCATCGGCTGCCGCTCCAGCGCTTCCAGCCGTTTTGTCATCTCCCTGTAGGGACTGATTCCGGACAGCAGCACTCCCAGCCCGTAATACCGCCGAACCCCCATCTCCTCCAACTGCTCCGCCGCTGCGTCCGCATTCAGGCGGAGGGCGATGATGACAGCCGCATCTGCCTCCAGTATTTCCGGCAGGGCCTCCCGGGGATTCCGCACGGCCAGTCCGCAGAATTCCTTCCCCCATCTGGCCTCCGAGTTATCCAGTATTCCCCCAATGGGATACATGGCGGCAAAGCGTTCTATAAACAATCTGCATGCCTCATTACAGCCGAACAGATACAGCTTTTTCCCGGCTTCCAGCGATTGGAATCTCCCGTATGTTCCCTTCCGCAATGTTTCGTTTCCGGGCTTATATGCCATTTCCGCAATCAGATCCCAGAAGGGATAGTCTTCAAATTCCTGCATTTATGGTATCCTCGATTTTCCTTATGCTATTCCCTGTCATCAAACAGTGTGATAAAGTCAACAAAACCGTTCTTTTCCAGCTCGCGAATCATTTCATCCCGCAGCGGCCAGTACGCTGTCAGGACAATCCCCGCCCCCTCCGCCGCCGCATGCCTTGCTTCTGTCAATTCATATATCTTCAGCCCCTCTGCCTGCTCCTGCGTTTTCCTTCCGTCTGTTACCAGAAATCCTGCAGGCTCAACCTTTTTCTCGCGAAGCAGCTTCAGCAGGATGATTCCGAATTTACCCGCACCATACAGATAGAACTTTTTATGCGTCCGCACATAATCCCATACTCTGTCTTCCGCATCAAAAATCCGCATATGGTGAAAGCTTTCCACACCGGTCCGCCTGGATAATTCATAAAACATTTTCCTGACATAATCCTGCAAAAACAGCAGGGACCATGAGGCATACCGCTCCGTCATGACAGTCCCCACATCATATCCCGCGTCCTGGGCTACATAGCCGAAGATACGCTCTATGGCATGGCTGATGGTATAGTCCAGAGGCATTGGTTCCTCCGGGAAATCCCCATACTGCCAGTTCATCTCAAACAGCTTGGCCAAGGCTTTGGGCCGTGTCCAGAAGACGCTGCCCAATGTAATGGGAGGCTTCGTCCTGCTGATGTCTGCCGACAGGTCCATTCTCTGTGCCAGTCGGACACACTCCGGAAAATTGTTTCCCCAGGAGACCCTGTACCAGGCAATTTTATGCTCGCCCAAGGGTTCCGGTGGAAAAAGCATTCCCAGGCCGGGGTTTTCTTCAAAGCATCCGAGAATATTGTATACATATTTCTCCGTGCCGATCATATTTCCCCACAGGTTTTCATTCCATATGTCCGCATCCTTTTTTCCCATCAGGTTATGTTCTTTTTTATCATGGAGAAAGCATACCAGCCTGTATTTTGTCAGATAGGGACGGAATGCTACCAGAAATGCACTCAAATCACGTCCGCGATTCTCCTTTTCCAGGAAAATTGTATTCCTGTGAGTGCAGTGCTTCCTGGCCTGCTCCAAGGTCTTCCGGTTTGATGAAAAAATATATAATACAATCTCCTCCGGAAGCAAATTGAGATAGGTACAATACCATGCCGCCTTTTCCGCATAATATAAGTTGACTACAACCGCACAGGACCGCAGAAACTCCCATGACGGCACCGACGCGGATATCTGATCCGGAAATATGAACTGCAGCTGTTTCTGTTTTCTGATATCATATATGTTTTCCATTCAGCCCTGCCCTTCCCCGCCATACAAAGCGAAACGCTTAGATACAAAAATAATGGAAAAACCCCCGCTCCTCCAACAAGGGAATTACCTGGAGCTGGTTCATCCTGTTCAGACAGAGCACAATACCGCAATCGTCGTTTAAGTTGACTTCCGATAAATATTTCACCTGGATTCCGTCTATCTCCCCCGGCTTTTTCTGTCCGTCCGATACGATATAGGACTCAATCCGCGGCAGCTGCTTTCTTCTGACCCGCGCTTCTTCCCCTGCCCCATAGGCCAGTATCCGCTTATATTTTCCGCAGAATATCTCTAATGCAGGGATGCGAATTCTTTCCTTCATCTCGGTAAAATCTGCAAAGTCTCCGCACTGCTGCCTGACCTGGAGCGCCAGTTTGTTTAAATAAAACTGCTGGTTGATTTCATTCATGGATGCATACTCCGCGGATTCCACAATCCCCGAATAATAACCAGCATCCTGTGCCATATAGATCCACAAATAGGGTAAATACGGCCCATGCGCTCTTTTTATCTTTTGTAATCCTCTTAATATCCTGCCCCGCACCCAGAAATCACTTGTAATCCGAAACGGCGCCTTGCACTGGGATATCTGACAATTTAGCCCCAATTCCTCCGTGATGCTGCGCACGGTCTCAAATTTCCCGTCCCACTCTCTGCCGTACTCTCCGAAAAATTTCCAGAAATTCGGCTGGGGAGGCGCCAGAAAACCCAGGCGCGGTTCCGCGTTAAAACAGGCCGCCACCTCCATCACCTGGCCGTCACTCCCAAGCAAATTCTCCCAAATATGATAAAAATGAGATTTCCCTACACAACTGTAATTCGTATCCGATGTCACATCCGCATCATGTATTACGCATACGTAATCATATGTATCAAACCCGCAAAGTATTTCAGCCTCCCGGTTCGGTTTGCTTACACGGCACTGGTATCCCTGTCTCTGATAGGGTTCCAGATATGCGGCATCCTCCGCAAACAGGTAAACGAAAACCGTTTCCGGTAATCTGCGCAGATATTCCAAAACATATTCCGCCGATTCCCGATACGCAAGAAATACCGCAACCGCGAGGCTCCCGGGTACAGCTTGTCCGCCCCTGCCGAACATGATATACTGTAAGTGAAGGGAATGCTGCAAATCCGACATGTCAAGTGTCCGAATCACATTATCCCATATCAAATCAATATCATAATCCGTCTCTCTGTCTATGTAATTGATCGCCTGCCTGAAATTCTGCTGTGTCTGACAGTATAATGTCTTACCGGTAAGCGGCTGCTTCTTAAAAAAAGGGAAGTTGCGCTTTGTCATCAATTCATAGGGTATCATGGCATATTGCGAATAATTGTTCAGATAATGCTCCGAATCATTTGCTTTGGTATCGGCCAGAGCGTCATAAGTATATCCCAGATCGGAAAAATACTGCGTAAACCCTACCTCGTACCGCTGGATGGTTTCTTTAAAAGATGAGAAATACGGCATATTCTCCCAGTACTCCCTAAACCCACGGCTCTGCAGCATCCTGGAACCAACGACAAAAAAGTAAGATTGAATGTGTTCCTTGATATAGCCCACAAAATGATTGGCTCCCTCACCATGCATTGCCAATCCCCAGAAATCAACGGCTCTGCCTTCCATCTCGGCAAATATTTCCTTCATCGGCCTGAACGGGCCAAACATGGAATCGTTTACCAGCACCAGCTCATCATACTGTAAAACCTTGTCCCATCCCACATAATTGCACAGCGCGTCTCTGAAACCGCCTGCGTCAAAGCCGATATTTTCACGGTAAAACACTTCGTCCGCATATCGTTCAAGAATCTCCTGACCTTTGACAACTTTCTCTTCATTACATACTACGATCATATATTCCGTACAATCCTTTAACGCGTTTAGCATGTAGCCAATGTATCGGTCTATTACGCCCTGTTTGTCATAGGTCAAATAGATACCAATTCGTTTCATCCGTATCCTCCTCAATTCCCGGCAAAAACGCTTAAATTCAGTTGCTTTCCGGAATTTATATTGTACGTCAATGAAATTTAAATAAGGATTATTTCAATAAAAACGGACAAATATAATTTTGTATATCCGCTTCCTGCAAGGAAGTTACAATATTCCACCAGTTTACGGGATTGATTCCAATAACAACCCCCATGTCTTTTGTATGATGTGATACTTCATCCAGTCTCCATACCGGCTTATCCATATAGCTTTGCATGGCTTGCTGGCCTTTTGATATAAGAAATCCCTCAAATGGAATCATATGCTGCTCAAACTGTCCTGCCAGTATACCTGCATATTTTCCGGCTCCCATAATATATATTTTTTTATATTTTTGCACAAACTGAAATGTATCTTCATCGACATAATTTACATCTGATATTTGTGCCAGCAATCTTTTCATCTCCAAATAAAACTTACCATAATCTACATCTGACTTACCGCCATATTTCTCACTGAATTCCCAAAATGCTTCCTGTGTCATTTTTCTAAATAATGATAAAACAGCATCCACATGTGTCTGAATGTTGCTCACCACATATTTTTCATACCTTCCCCCTGAATATTTATCATATTTTCGCAAAAAAGCAATTTCCCAAATATTCTGAAACAAAAATGAATTAATGTCCCTTACCGAAACACTCCAGGAGCCTTCATGATATTGACGGTATACTGACATAATCCGGCTGAAATAATATATACTTCCCTTTGTCAGACAGTACAAAAGGCAGGGATAATCATCAAATCCCACATTTAAAAAAATCTTGTCCATCTTACAAAGTTCTTTTCTATAAACCATGGATGCAGTAGGTATAATTATCCTTCGCATAATGATATCATCGGCTGATATGATTCCATCCTCAGTATAAAGACACCTTGCTCCGACCTTATATTCCCTGTAATCCATATCAATCGTGTCATGTACCGTCATCATACAATCGCTATGTGTTTCCAGATAGTCTATTTGCAGCTGAAGCTTCTGCCTGTCTATCCAATAATCATCGCCCTCACAAACTGCAATATATTTTCCTCTGCAATTTTGCTCCTGTATTTTCCACAGCCATTCCAGGCTGGGCTGCTCCTTGCGAAACTGGTTTTCTATCTGATAAATGCCATGAATCAGATCCGGATATCTGTTTTCATAGTCTTTGACAATCTCAGCTGTCCTATCTGTCGATGCATCATCATGAATAACAATTTCAAATCGAAAATTTGTTTTCTGTGCCAAAAAACCTTCAATTGCATTTTTGATAAATAGTTCATGATTATACGTAATACACCAGATTGACACCTTAACATCTTCCATTTACGCAGAATTCCCTTCCGATTATTTTATTATCTCGCCATATATTAGCTCTCTTTTATGCTGATTTCTGTTTCTGTGCATTCAAACAGCTATGTAATGCTCTTTAATTTATTCCAAATACCTTTCCCAATACTTCCCTGTCCGGCTTTCTGAATACAACTCTCACTTTTCCCGCTTTCATCAGTCAAACACCCAAAACCCACAAGCCGGGTCAATGCCGTCATTCCCTCATTTTCATAGACAACAGGAGCATCCCCGCCAAACAACCTTTTTAGTGATAATATTGCCGTCTCTCGTTTGTTTTTCCCTATGCTGCCTGCTTTTTCCACATATGCAATCACCTGCCTGCACAAGTCGGCAGGCGCTATTTCAACAGGAATTATTTCAAGCTTACCCGCATCCTTATCCAAAGAAAACACCCTTCCTTTTGCCCCTGCCGCAATCAGGATTTCTCCTCCGAATCCAATAACGGTACATATGACCCCATCTGAAACATCCTCACATAAATGAAGGATTTCTGTTTTTAATGTAGACTTGTCGACGACCAAAAAACCCGTTGCCTTAAAAGGTAAAAATATGAGTTTGTTCTTTGTATCTATCATTCTATAATACAAATTACCCTTTTCCGGTACACTAAGAAGATATTCTTTTCCGTCCGAAATGCTTTTACAAACAATGTCTCCTTTTTCCCACGGCGCGAACCATATTTTCCCACCTGTTTCACACACACAACCAGGAACAAATGCTCTATCTGTTCTGGTGAGAGTAATACGTTTGCCTGTTGTAAGATTGATCTGCGTATAGCCTTCTCCCCTTTCGGGGAATAAATACAAATCATCCCCTACTGCCAATCCATCAGCAATCCGCTCTTTTTCCGGATCCACCACATGATAAAATGGATACATTTTATGCAATTCCATGTCAATCAGCAAGACAGTATCTATTTCCCTTGGAATTAAGCAGATATACCTTTCCTTTAGAACAAAGCCGCTCGTATATGTACTGTAATCCCCATGAACCTTATTGGTATTCTTCATATGGCATGGGACCTTATAATACTCCATATCCAAAGTCTCTAAATTAAGACATACAATATGCTCTGCTTCTTCCGGAATAAACCAAGCCTCATGGCCGTAAATAAAAGCCATCCTGTGCAAACGTGACATAGCTGTCTCTTTTTCAAATGTTTTCAGGAACTTTACTTCCCCACCCTTATGGTTCATTGAGAACAAGCCCTTCAAACAACTATATTCCGAAAAGAAGATCCTGTCTCCATATTTTACCCCTGCATAAAACTCCAGCTTCATTATCGTTTCATGCTCCTTTTCATATATTCACTCTGCCACGGCATACAGCACCAGGGTGGTTGCCAAAGCCTGATGAAACCGTAAATAAAACTTATACTCTACATTCGCATTCAGAATCGCTTCCGTAATACGTACTAACCCATACTCATCGTTATGTCCCACCACAATTGCCAGCGCCGGGGCATATCTCTTCAATATGTATTTACTGCCCGCCAGCATTTCAATTATCCCCTGAAAATAATTTGCCGTTATGAATGTTGGAGCCTGGATATCTTCCCTTTCCAAAAACAGCTTATCCAGAGGAATTCCGTCTACCAGGACTCTGTTCTCCTCCCCTTCCGCAATACCTCCTGACTCTGTAACATCGTCATCATGGAAAAAACTTACTTTCTCCTGTTTATCCCATGCTGCACATAAATAGGCAAATATCTGATTAACAAAAGGCAAAGTCTCTATATATCTACGCAGAAATCGATAACTCTCCAAATCCGGTTCTAAAGTGACAATCTGCTTAAACCGATTGCCTGTGTTCTTTAAAAATTCAGTGATTGTCTCACCTCTTCCGCCCCCAATGTTCCAGTAGCACTCCGTTTTGCTTAGCGCATAGACATCATTTTCAAAAAAGCTCATTTCCCCTTCGAAAGCATCAAATATATATTGTACATCACCTGTCATTTTTGTGTTCAAAAATGCAGCCAGGTTCTCTCTCGATTTGTTGTCACTGAAACGATCATAAATCATTTCAAAGGGCTGAATAAGGCTTCTCACCGTGTCACACTCAAAATATGTATTACAATTGTCTCCACAATAGTCAAAGCTGAACAAATAATATATTTTATTTATGTTTGATGCATGTGTCAAAAGTTCCGCTGCCATTGAATAGTGACTGTGGGCAACGATAACATTATATCTCGAATTGCCTTCCTCTATCTCTTCCATGGAGTACACCTTGTTACCGTGAAATGTATCATGCCGAACCATGGGCCATTCAAAGAATCCCGCCGCCTGTATCTCATGAATTCTCAAATATTTTCTTACCAGTTCTGCCAAATTTCCGCTCCCCCATATAAAGAGCGGCAGTTTTTCTTCTTTCAGTTCTTCTTCCATCCGTTTTCTTTTGCCGTCTAAAACAAGCTTATCAACGAAACCCATCTTTTCCTCCCTGACAGCCTCTCAAGCTATTGCAATTGATACTTCTTCAGCAATGGCTTTATTGCGCCTGCTTTGTTATGCATCATCACATCGATGATGGAAAGATTCGATATAAACCCTTCCCCAAACTGCCCATAATGAATATCACCTATCTGCATAAACTGCAGTTCTATTCCATTCTTCGCAAAATAATCTTTGTGATACAGGGAAGTTCCTCCGATTGCGTTCACATAAGTTTCTGCATGAAAATAATTACAGAGCTGAACCACTCTCTCTTCCCTTCCTGATCTATGAAACATATGTAAAAAGGCATCGTCCTTTATATCATCTGTACACGTGATTTCGGTCTCTATTCCCAGATATCTGGCAATCACGCTGTTTGCATTCATATTAAAGCATGCTACATTGTCATCCGGAAATTCTAATACTTTTTCCAACACAGCATATGCCTCTTCAAAATTGACAGCTTTTTTATAACTCTGAAATAAATACCTCTTTAATTTCTCGCTGTCCGTTTTCAGATTTGCGTAATGCCGTTGATTGATATTTTTCCTATAATTATCCTTAATAACAGAAAACGTAAAAAAATGTACCTGGTCTTTATGGATACAAATTCGATTTCTGTTAATCCACCCTTGTCTCATGTATTGCATATCACCGCAAAACACATAGGTATCCACATGCTCCATTAATTGAAAATATCCTAAATACGGAAATAAATAAGGCTGCATAGCACCCAGGGTCATATCCTATCCCCCTCTCAGCTTTCTATCCATTCTATACAGGTTTAACTCCGGATACGCCTGCTCTGATAATGTCCGCAACCCGTTCCACTGTCTCCGGTTTCATCTCCTCATAGAGCGGCAAAACCAGAATACTTTCCGCAAGCTTTTCTGCGTTCTGCAGAGCATTCCTTTGATACTGGCCCTTATAACATTCCTGGTCCGGAACTAACGGGTAAAAATATTTTCTGGAAAAAATATTGTTCCGCTTCAATAAATTATATATTTCATTTCGTCCAAGAGAACAGGACTCCTCTATTATGACCGGAAAGTATCCGTAATTTCCTTCTACATTCGGGTCTTCTTCAAAAAAACGAATACCCGGAACATTACTCAGATATCCCCGATATTCCATACATCTGGCCTTCCTCCGGCTGACAACATCAGAGATATGCCGTAAATTACACAACCCCATAACTGCACAAAACTCATTCATCTTGGCATTTGCTCCCACCTCTGCCACCAATTCCTCATCGCGAATACCAAAATTTTTCAAATTATATAGTCTGTCATAGTAATCATGCTTTTGGAATGTTGCCGCTCCCCCTTCTATTGTGTTGAATACCTTAGTTGCATGAAAGCTGAATATGGAGATATCTCCGTAATTTCCAATGCCCTTTCCCTTGTAGCGAACCCCAAAGGCATGGGCTGCGTCATAAATCACTTTCAAACCGTATTTATCTGCTATCTGCTGTATTATATGAACACTGCACACATTCCCATATACATGTACCGGTAGGATTGCCACTGTCCTTTCTGTTATCAAATCCTCTATCTTTGTTTCGTCAATCGTCCCGTCACTTGGTTTTATATCACAAAAAACCGGTTTCAGACGATTTCTTACAATGGCATGCGTTGTCGAAATAAAAGTAAAGGGGGTTGTAATCACTTCTGCGCCTTCCGGAAACCCCATCATCTGAATCGCCATTTCCAGAGACATATGGCCATTCACCATCAATGATACTTCTGGTACCTCCAAATACTCCCTTAATCTTTTTTCAAGCTCCTCATGAAAACAGCCCATATTCGTAATCATACGGCTACTCCACAACGGCCTGACAGCCTCTGTAAACTCATCATAAGATGGCATGGATGCCTGTGTCACATATATCTCTTCTCTTTCCACATTCACTTTCCTCTTACAACTTTCAAAAGGGAGCGCAAATGCACTCCCTCTCTCATCATTTTTCAAAAAACGAATTCTTAGAACAAATTCTCAATTGTTGCTTTTTAATGTAACGTCAATAGATACCGGCTCTGCATTTGCGTCGTCCATATCAAAGACAATTGTAATTGTTGCAGGAAGCAGGTTCTGGCTGCCAAAGAACGCGCCAACAGACTTATCAAGTGTCACTTTTTTGGTTGTAGCATCATACACAGCGTCATTATCTGTATTTATCAGCTCTTCACCCTGCCACAAAACAGACTTAACACCCTTCGCTCCCAAATCACCAGAGCCCAGGTCAACGGTAATCTCTGTATTAGCAGCCGGATTTACCGTGTATTCTGTTACTGCAATACTGGGCACAGCAGACTGCCGACGTCCGTATGTGAAACCAGTCTCTCCAGCTATTGCACCATACCTGGTTGTATCTACACCCACAATGTCATATGCAACATTAACCTTAGTGATATCATCCTTTGTCCAAGTCTCCTGTGCTCCTGACAGCTTGCCGATATATCTGAAACCAGCCTCACCGCCTGTAGTAGCCTTAGTACCATCGCCATACATATACAGCTTAGCGGCATCAATATCTTCCTTGGCTGTAGGTACTGCCGCCGCAGTATAGTATACTTCCCCTGCAGCGTAAGTATGAGTTCCTCCCTTAGCCACATAAGTCAATTCCTGGCCGTTTGCGGCAGCAGCTGTAGCTACATATACATCACTATTTGCAAGTAATGCCGTTAAAGCTGCAGCATCTCCAACAGTTTGAGCTGTCACCTCGAAGAACTGTGCATACGCGATATCTGCTGCGCTTTCTCCTGCGTTCAGAAGTTTACCCTTCATTGTACCAGCAGCAGCCAAATAGAATTTCTGCTCCGCCGTCGCTGAAGTTCCTTCTCCCTGGACAAATGTGGTTACATTCTTGCTGGTTTCTGCCAAATCCGCAAAAGCAGTAGAGCCATCCTTATAGTCGCCTGCTGCTGTCATAGCCGCCATAGCCAACCATGCCTCACCTGCTCCTGCCGTAGCAACATCAGCCTTTGATTCCAACAAGGTGGTGGTGTCTTTCAGCGTTGCGGTAGACATCACGGATACTTTTACCGGAATCTGGCTCCTGTTTTCCATCGCAAAATCACTGGAATAAATCTGTGAACCGGCATCGCCCATCTCAAACTGGTTTACAGCAATCGTCATGCTTGTGGGCACAACAACTCTGATTACCGGTGTTGTCGTTGTAACATCAACGTCAAACGATCCGCCGTCAGCCATAACCGGCATAGCCATCTGTGCTGCTGCAATTGCGCTTACTACAGCTGCTGATAAAAATTTCTTACTTCTCTTCATTCTCTTTTCCTCCTTGAATATTTTGTAATGAAGCGTTTTTATGTGTAATCCTGTGACTTTGTCCATCTGTTTTGACAAGTCAAAGGTAATTACCTTACATTAATTCTCCACTGTAATCGTCACCCGAAAACCTGCGCTGCTGACATCTGTATATGTTCCGTTCTCCTCTTTCATTAGATAAACCATGCAGAGAGCATCATAGACACCTGCCTCTAAGTCCTTTTCCAGTTTAAACGGAGCCACCTGCGCTCCTACTGGAAGCACTCCTGTAGAATATATAACCTCATCCGTATCTCCAAGAAGCACTTCGCATCTGATTGGACTGGTGTTGTTAGGAGAATTTCCCAATATGGCATCCTGTGTTTCCGAAGTACCATCCGAAAAAGTCCACTCTGTATTCATATATGTCTCGAAATATCCCGCTTCTACCTGCGAATCCATCTCGTCCATAATTTCCTGATAATTTCCTTCTTCAATTACATAAGTCTTTGCTTCCCCGCTTCCGTCTTCCGGCGTTTCCTTTCTAAGCAATAAAAAAACAAGTGTAATTATCACTGCTACCAAAATAAATACAACGCAACCGACTATGATTGCCGTTTTCTTTTTCTTTTCCATTTATTCCTCCCGGCCACATTAACAATTTGAAAATAACCATTGTTAATACTTCTTTGTCCATTATGGTTTTTGCATGCTTTGACACATAATTCCATTTAATAAAAACCCGTCATTTTATTA
>OFHN01001207.1_pt1 | contig 19254 bp, 18 predicted proteins | sample 1521321 | NCBI WGS metagenome assembly OFHN01 (sample SAMEA3504130, study PRJEB24116) | mouse gut metagenome | biome: mouse gut; feature: mouse-associated habitat; material: faeces | place: Denmark | collected 2011
TAATCTTCAAGAAAAGTATGGTTTTTTATATTTGGGAGAGTTGCTCGAGCGGTTTGAGCAACGCTTTGGAATGTCTATTCAGGACAGACGTGCAATTGCGATTGCCTTGGGATACACCAAAAGTATTGTAACAAATGAGATGTTTGTGGGAAATCAGCGGGCTGATTTTATAAAGTCCCTGCGACAACAGGCGCAAGGAGATATTTATTTGACTGGCGCGTTATATCTGCTGTCAGAAGATGAAATTAGCAAGAAAAAATTTGAAGAGATTCTCCTCAGAGCACAGTATACGCGCACAGAAGAACTGATTTTTGCTATGAGCCTTTTTTCGGATTTTGAACAGGCATTTATCCAATTGAAATCTCAGGTAATTCGGCTTTTAGGGCATGAACGGAATATGCCAGTACTTGGAAATACACTGTGCATCAATTGGCTGGTCATTAAGCTTCAACCGATTGTCAAATCCATGCGAAGCAAGGACCTTCAGCTTGTTCGAGCGCTATGCGCATTGCCCTCTGCATTTTTCAAAGATGGAAGCAAATTTTATAAAATTCTGTCGGAGTACGATTATTCACCCTTAGAGATTGCTTACGCCAATATACATGTCGTATTGGAGCAGACAGCTGATAAAGTGCTGCGACTGGACTCCATAGTAACTGAAAAGATAGTAATCAACCTGTTTCAGCAGGTGTTTGACCACAGTGAAGCCTTTGAAGAAAAAACATATCAGGAGTTGGACAGAATTTATGCTGCCTATAGGATTCTTCCAATTCGTTGTAACGGAAAGAAGAACCTAATAGACGCTTTAGGAGATGTCCGCATCAAAAATGCCAAGACCTTTGCATGGTTTCGAGGGCATGAGCAGCTTGCCAATCCGGTTTTTTCTGACTTCAACATTCTAGATACCAAATGGGATGCACTTGCAAAAGAGTTGAAAGAGGCAGATTATCGCTATCTATTTGAGCGTAATTTAACGGCGGATAGAGATAGCACACAAAAAAGTATCGACAGATACAACGAGCTGACAGGAATGGATTATGTACAGTGCTATTATGATGGCAATGCAGGCTATGCATTCGGAACTCTAGTAGAAACTGGAATTATAGATTTGTGGGATGCCTTTCAAAATAGTCTGGAGGAAAATGGGACTGTTGTGAAGTCTCAAATGATAAAGCAAATTGGTGACTATATATTTGGACTAAGTACTACCCATAGCTTCCGATTTTGTGAACGCTTTTTCCCCGTGTATGGAGTTCAAGGATACCATAAATATTTCGAAACAACCCGAAGCTGGGATACGTTTGACGGTGGGCTAATAAGCCGATATGTTTACAGCAATTCGACCTCCATTACACTGGATATCAAACGGCAGTACTTGAAAGAAAATGAAGAAGGGCATAGATTGGTACTCCAGTGGCTGCAGGAATATCTATTTCAGTATAAGCCGGCACTGTATATCCCGCTTATCTGTGGAATTTTAAAAGATACCAGGATAGCAAATCTGCTGCCGCAGGAAATACAGAGAAAAATGTTCGATTTTGCTATTGCTCAGCCTGACCCTTTGAGTGGCCAGATAGAATATTTGAAACAAATCTATTTATCTGAGGCCGAACTGATGGCAGAAAAAGAAGCTGAAGAAGCGGCAAAGGAGCAGAGGGCCAAAGAGGCGAAAGCAAAGGAAGAACAAACTGTACAAGCATACTACGATGAAGTCGTAGATGGAGGCATAGTATCGCTCCTGAAGTTTTTGGAGCATTATCACTATTATTGGTCTGGCAAACCGATTGCCTGTCGGATTGTGAACGAGAATTTACTAAATATTTTGGAGGAAAAAAACTCGGAACTGAATAAAACCGAAATCCATGCACTTATCCAAGTTTTTGAAATACTGATGCAGGAAAATTCTGTGACTTTTGCAGAGATACAGAAGTATATTTTACAGATTAAGGAGGTCGCTGTCCATGGGGATGGAGGTAATGAGCTCAGCTGATTTAGGGGAGACCATGCTGAAACGAGCGGATATGTTTGCCAAGATGTCGAAATCCAATTTGGAGTTGGACTGGATTCAGGAATTTCCTCTTGACAGTATCGTAGCAGGATGTGAGCGTATTGCTTTGGCCGGATTACCTATAGGCTACATTCAAGAGAAGAGTATTCAAAAAGAATTGATTCAAAATAGTGCCTTTGCAGGCTATTGTGTGGACTTGATGAATGCGGCGACTCAAGCAGATGGTGCTGATGAACAAACGGAACAACCTGAAGCGAGTGGTCGACAAAGAAAAACCAGTTTTTACGATATAATATATGGATTGTCAAAACTGCTGCTTTACTGTTGGGAAAGAGGGAGGGATATTACAGCTTACCCGCTGGATAAGCTGCTTTGTGCTTTGAGATTAAGTAACCTCAGTGATAGCAATAAGCTGATACTTTTAGATAATTTTTCTGATTTGGAGCTTGCTACAGAGAGGTGGGAAAATGCCGTTGCCAGTCTGTGTGTCTGCAATGGTCTCCCGCAGAAATTAAATGATAAACAAAGAGAACTGTTGTTAGAACCCTTTGTTGGCACACAAACTCTATTTTCGAGGACAAGATTCAATGAGATATGGGCTGTGATAGAAAGTTGTCCAGACCTTACATCTATTATGAGACTTTTACATGAGCAATGCATTAAAGAGGAACTAGGATTAGAAGAGTACAAGCGGTTTCGGGATGATGTATCCGAGCGATATACGCTTTTGGAAGCATTGTGCGATGAACTGGGTGCAGAAAATATGTATGGGCTTCTCAGATTTTGGCAAGAAGGCTCGTGTTCACTGAACGAGTTGAGACACGTCAAAAAGCAGATATCAGGGTTGGCCAAGCAGGTATTAGACCGCATTTTTATGAGTTATAGCAGTTATGCGAATATGCTCTATAAGAATTGCTTTCGGACAATCGATTTGAGTGATATCCCATATGAGAAAGAAGCTATATTGGTTTATGCTATGTCACACAAAAAGAGACATTTTATTCAGCTGGTAGATGACAATGCAGAATTATTCCATAACATACCGCAATATTCCATTCTCTTTCAAAAGGGCTTGTATGAGAAGCATTTCAATCTTAATGAATTGACTTTGAAGGACCTGGGTAGCTGCATAAAAATGGAACGAGGTAAGCTGGATATAGACGGGTTACAAGAAGAACGCACCTACACCTTCCCGGAAATAAGAGCTCTATATGATACCCCTAAAGCATACTTTATACTTTATCATATGCTGATATCCGACAGCCAGGATTATCGCTTGAGAGTCCTGCGGCAGCTACAGAAACGCAATTTATTGGATGGCGTTGAAGAGAAACAGTTGATGCCTTTGGCAGCTAAACTCAATATAAAGCCGTTATACGACTGGATACAGGAGGAGTTTGGCCATATTGCTGCCCTCACTGCTGAGGTCGCTGTTCAGCTTTTGCCACACTATGAGGAATTGGAGCCGCTGCTTTCTGGTATGCGAAGCGAAATTGATGCGCTTCTTGTCCTACGAAACTTAGAATCATTGAACCGGTTTGACACAGTGGATGCCTTGAAAGCGAATCTGGCTGAGATAGATGAAGATTGGAAGCAATCTATTGTAGATATGGCATTAAGCGAAGAGTTCCAAAAGCAATACCAGGAAAGTATCATCCGATTCCTTTGCCATGATGGAGCACATATTGCCAGAACCTATCAAGACTGCTTAGGAGAGGACTTGCAAAAGTCCTACCATAGAGTAGTCAAGGCCGAATTAATGGGCAAGCTCCGCGAACTGAAATATTTTGATGGTGATTTGCAGAAGGAATTGGACCTGCCGCTGACCAACTTAGTGTTAGATGGCTGGAAGCAGAACCTGGAAATTGCAAAAAATGGTATGGAAGTGAAAGAGTTTGATGACTTCTTTTCCACGATGCTATTAGGAGTACAGCCACATAGAACATGTATGTCTTATCAAAATGGCGAATATAGGAAATGTCTGCTATCTGCATTTGACTCCAATAAGAAGGTCCTTTACGTTACATTTCGAGGGCATATCGTTGCCAGAGCTTTTTTGCGCCTTACAAAAGGGCGATTGACTAAGGCGGAATATACCGGGAACGGCAAGTTTACTTTTGTCGATTTGGAAGATGTTGCTGGGTCACGGCAAGAAAATAGTCACAGAGAAGAGGCGGTGGTTTTATTCCTTGAGCGCCCATATTTTGGGGGAATCAACGCAGAACAGGAAACTAGAGCACGAAACCTGCTGATTGAGCTAGCTTGTAAGAAAGCGGATGAGCTCGGGATAATGCCTGTTTTAAGTATGTCTTACTGTGACAGCAAGGCAAAAGATTTTGTGCAAACCAGCTTTAACATTTACATCTCTAAGACAAAGGCAGGTGCGCAGTATTTAGACAGCCTGGATGGCCAAGCAACTGTGGATACAGAAGGAAGCTATAAAGCAAATACATTCTTAGTGCGTAAAAAATAGGAGATAAAATGAGGCGTCAGGAGGAGCACATTCGCTCAGCACCTGGCGCCTCATCCTTGTACTAGGGTTAATCATCAAAGTGGAGGAAAAGGAAATCTCCAGCGATTTCAATTTTTGCAGACCGCAAAAGACTGCGTATTGTACTGCTCACATCCTGAGCCAAGAGTCCCTGATATGAAATGTCTGCAATCGCATCTAAGACCATCTGAGTCAGCCCAGATACAGAGAGCTCAGCCAAAGGGGACCGAATAATCTGTCGGGTCAGGATTTGCTGGATAAGTGTTCTGTTCACCTGAGGAATAACAGCTTTATCGGATAGGATATAGCATTCTGCTTGGCTGCTCAACTGCCCAATATACCGTTCAGCGAAATTCTCCTCCAAGCCAACGACAGAAAAGGGGACTCCGGCCTGAGATAGAGGTTGAGAGAGTGCATAGAAATCTGAGTCGCTGGAATAAAGAACTGCGTGGGTCGATGCATTACAGTAAGCGTCTCTTAATATTTCAACAATGATTTGCGCATCTACCAGACTTTTTTCAGATTTTAGGCGCTCAACATTGAATAACTCGACATATGGCTGATTCTGAAATGTGCTGATATCTTTATGTGAGCGGTCATCATAAAATAACTTGACGATTTGTGAGGAAGACGCATAGGTACACAACTGCGCGATAACATAGCTTGGGACATTATCAGAGTCAACGTAATTGATTTGGCGCTCACCATGTATTTGAATATATGAAGGTGAAAATGGTTGGTCGATATAAACGACGTTTGGCAAGTTCCATTTTGGCGGAGGAGAAGAGAGAGGCGGCAGCGCTTCAGAGGAATTTGCAAGTGTGTGATGCGCACTCTCGGCAGCTATGGCCAGTTTTATGGGAGGTGAATTATAAAGGGCCTTGTCACTGTCTAAAATATGAGGAAGAGAATTTTCAAATGTACTGGGCTTTGGGAAGAAGCACTCATAGGGGAAAGAGAACCTTTTGTTATGATATTGTTGGCTGAGGGATAGAAGTGTTATTTTTGTCTGTTTTGGCCAGTCGAAAAGAATGTCTGTTAATATGTCCCCGTAGGGAATATCCATAGCACTCAGGGTCACTGGTAAGGCATCCAAGATTCTGGCTGTCATGAGATTAACGAAATCCCAGGCATAATAGCAAAGCTTAAATTGCTGTTGTAATTCGTCAAAAACTGTATCTGGACAATAGGACCGTAGTGTATCAGGCAGGTCGAAAATCTTTTTCCCATTTGTAAAGTGAAAGAGGATTGTTTGACGTGCCCTACAATAGGCCCGGATTAGCGATGCCTGTCCCAGCTTTGATAGTGCGGAGGGGTTATATTCATCTCCAAATCGCCCCTCTAAAACGATGTCTGAGACGCCGAGAATATAGGATAAATGCATGACGGAATGAGTGATAATTGTCGCCCCCTTTTTGTGGTATGTCAATTTGGAGTTCACAGCAAACAGCGTCTTAATATTAAGCTGCTGCAGGCATATAATAAGGTAAGCAGTATAGAACTGATGGCAATTGAGATTGAAGGTGGAGTACATGAAAAAAGGACTATCCCACTGCTCGAGAGAAGACTGGGGCAGGATAAAAAAAGAAGTAAAAGTCACTATCTTTTCCGGTTATGGGACGTTGGATACCGCTGCAGAGAAGTTTTTGCTGCGTGGACGTGATGTATTGCTTTCGACGGAAGATATGGCGGACGAGCTACTGCTTATGATGCGTGTGACTTATCAAGGAAGACATCTATTCCTAAAGGCGGATAGAGACTCATATATTTTGGTTATCAGGGGGGAGAAGGGGACCAGGACATTGCTGTATCAAAATTCAGCTCGCTTTTGTTCTGGATACACGGTACGTGATTTGGTGGCCTATTTTTGCCGCCTTGCAGAAAATAGTTGTAAAATTTGTGAGGAAAGTGCATAATTAAGCGCCAATGAAGCAGAAAAAGGAAGGATGGCCCAGTCCAGACGATGGATTAGGCCATCCCTTTTTCATGGCTGCATTATCCTTTTTTCGGTTGTATACTTTACCGGAGGGAATGGTTCTTGATACAGGATTGATTTCATGCCAAGAGCCTCGAAGTAGTAAATCCCGACGGCGCCGTTCCTTTTTGGAACACTTCACATATGGAACGAATGATTTCTTTGTTGACATAGGTCTCCTCTTTCCTCATAGACCTATTATAATCGTTTCAAGTCAAAATATCAATTGGAACTCTAAATATCCAAATCGCTTTTCCATATACTTGTTTGTCCGAAATTGGACCGAATATATGTGAGTCAATGGAGTTGTTTCGATTGTCGCCCATAACAAAGTAGTGGCTATCCGGTACAATTACTGGAGGCATTTCATAGAGTGTGATTTTGGACTCTGCGGTATAATCTGAGTGAATCACAATACCATTTCGGATTAAATTCCCATCTTTGACCTCTATGGTGTCGCCAGGAAGCCCGATGACTCGCTTTACGTAGATGTCCTGCTTGTTTACCCTTATGCTGATATCACCCAAGAGTCCACCCAATTTGGGAGCCTCCGAATTAGGGAGAAAGGTGATGATATCATCATAGCTTACGTTTTCAGGGCGACGTTCAATTATGAGAAAGCTTCCCCTTGTTAAGGTGGGAGCCATAGATAGCGAGGGTACGACTGATGTTCCAAAGTGTGATGTGAGGATAATAATTACAAATAGATAGACGACAATTGTCTGAATCCAATCGATGAAAGCGTAGGTTTTGCGGCTTATGATAGATGCATTTGGCTTCATTTGATTAATGCCCCCTCCCTAATTATAGCATAGTAGTTGCCTTTACTATAATCATATGCAAGCTTTTGTCGGTATATAAAGGTTCCCAATTAGATAAGAAAATAAATGCATATGATGACAATAAAAGCACATGCGGGGTGAGAAAAATGCAGAAAACTAGAAGTGAGAAGAGATTTAATTATACACCAAAAACGAGCGAAAATGGAGTGTTGGCGTCCTATAAGGCTGGTGCTAAATTCAAAAGGACCGTCCGTGTTTTAGATAACCTCTACTACAGTGATGATGGCTTTGCGTTATATCGAGTGGAGGAAAAGGAAAATGTATTTATTGTTAAAGGTGTGTTTCCTACAAGTATGCACCTTGGTAGCTATTATGAGATAGAAGGAAAAGTCTCAATGCAGGCGAATGAGAAGCAGGTTGAGATTACAGCTTATAGAACCGTATACCCGTCAGACCGGGAAGGAATTGTTAATGTGCTGAAAGGTCTATATGGGCTTGATGTGAAAGCAAATGAACTATATGATACGTGCGGCCCTGATGTACTGGAAAAGATTAGAACATCACCGAAAGAAATAGCCCAGGAGATAAATTCTCTGGGGTTTCCGCAGAGCAAGGTACTGCAATGGCAGCAGCAGTTGCAAATGCCAGAGCGGGAGGAAAGAGCGATACAGATACTTCTGAGCTATGGATTGGAACCAAAGCGAGTGAAAGAGCTTTTGGATGAATGTGGGGTAGAAATTACAGAACAGCTGAAGAAGAATCCCTATCTTCTAATGGATTATGTGCAAAAGCAGTCATTTCAGGATTGTGACCGAATTGCATTGGAGAATGGAACGCAGTTTGATGACTTTGAACGTTTGCGGAACGCAACGCTGTATGGGTTGAAAAGAATAACAGAGAGAGGAGGACATACCTATGCTACAGAACAAGATTTTTTCGAGGCAGTCAAGTACCATGCAGGATATCCTCTGAATTTTCGGCAAGCGCAGGCGATTTTAAAGCAGGCAAGAGCCCTTAACCGGAAAGTTTTAAAATATTCAATTGGGGACAATAAGGTTGCAGTCGATACAGAAGATTTGGCGCAGCGGATACAGGATTGGAAGAGAGAGGCAGAACGGAGAACCTTTTCCTACCTGTTATATCATTGCAGAGATGATAAAATCGAGCAAACTATTAATGTCCTAATGACGGCTGGAAGTGTAGTTTGTGACCACTGTAATGGAACCATACGATATCGTATTTCAAAGTACGCAGTATATGAAAAAAAGATTGCGGAAGATATCGAGCGAATTTTAAACGGGACAAGGGATGCGTTCAATTCCAGAACAGTTGAAAAAGCCATTTATGAGGTGTTAAATGAACGAAGCAGGAATATGGGAAAGCTGCTTGTGCTAGAAGAGAAGCAGATGGTGTCGCTAAAACTAATATGTGGTTCAAGCAAGGGCGTTTTTGTCCTAACTGGGCCAGCCGGGTCAGGAAAGACCTTTATTTTGAGTCTTGTCTTGGAGGTGCTTCAGCGTCTTTATCAAATGCAAAACAAAGACTTTTATCCGAGGATTTTAGCCCCAACAGGGAAGGCTGCCAAAGTAGCCGAGTCATCGACAGGAATGCCGGCATCAACTATACATCGGTTTGTTGGGTATGTAACTGGTACAGATAGATTTATCGATGGAGCGGATATGTATGTTGTAGATGAGATGTCTATGGTAGATGAAGAACTGTTGTCTCTTATGCTGCGCCTAATCCCCTCACATGCAAAACTGATTCTTGTCGGAGATAGAAACCAATTGCCGAGTATTGGTGCAGGGAGCTGTTTGCGAGACATTGCAGAATCCGGTTGTGTACCAGTTGTTAATTTAGATGTTGTAAAACGCCAGGAAAAAACATCTGGAATTTTGCTCAACGCCAATAAAATTCTGGCCGGAAAAGCAATAAAGACAGAGCGTATCAATCGAAATGGAGATGCCGGGAATGCTTATGTAGTTATAAGAGAGGACCCAATTCAAGCTAGAGAACAGATTATTGAGGTGGCAAGAAGAGCGGGCATCAGAAGATTCCAGGAAGAAAAAATCCAAGTCATCTGCCCGAGAAAAAGCGGTGAAACTGGAACCTATATTATGAATCTTCTAATTCAAAAAGCGGTCAATCCATACAGCCCAGGAGCGGGTCTCGAGAGGAACAGGTATCCAGCATCGAATGAACTGAAGTACCAAGATGAAACTGGAAAAGTCCATTGTGAAAGGCTTTATTTCCAAACAGGTGATAGGGTCATACATATTAAAAATGACTATAAGATGGAGTGGTATCGAAAAGACCCAGCGGAAGGATTAAGACTTACTGGTAGGCAGGGGATTGTTAATGGAGAGACAGGTGTGATTGAGAGAATTTATGGTGTGAAAGAAGGAACCAAAACCACGATGAGAATTGTTGTCCGATATGGAAATGAATATGTCATTTATGAGGGCAGCAAAATTAAAGAAATTATGCATGCCTATGCTATAACAATCCACCGGGCACAAGGGTCACAATGGCCTATTGTTTTGTGCCCTATTATGGATAATGATTATATCATGCTTAGCCGTCAGCTTCTCTATACAATGTATACAAGAGCCCAGAGTACGTTCTTTTTAGTTGGTAGTTTGAGAGCAATCATGGGTGCAATTAAAAATAATATTCCGATAAAGCGGCAGACAATGCTGCAAGAGGAATTGATAAGGCAATTGCGCAGAGGCGAAAATGCACAAGTGTGATTACCCTGGTTGAAATCAATATTAATGTCAAGAAAAACGATATTATTATTCTGAAACCGCCTGAAACTGGGTGGTTTCTTTTTTGTGTGCAAGAAGAAAGCACTATTTATGAACAGAAAATCGACATAAAATGCGTAAAGATAGGGGTTATTATCGCAGTTATTGAAAGGTTATTGTTAAGTTATTGAGGGGTTATTATAGTTCCCACCGCTAAAAAGTTGTGCCTTTATGTGCTTCTATTAAAAACTCAATCTTGAATCAGAACGGTTTGAAAATCAGATTTTGCAAGGGGCGGAGTATCTCTAGGTGCAAATATTCGCAATGGTCGATGGGCATTTACAAAATGTGCAGCGTAAAACTACCTTCAGTAATTTTGAGGAATGGTTATTTTACGGTGAAGCTGTGATTTAATTTGCCGGGAACCAGCTGATTTGAATTGTAAGTTGTTAAGCTGGAGGAGAGAGGACTTACATATGGCAAAAGTGTAGTGGTTATAGTTATATAAGAAGGAATTCAACGTGGTGGGCCTGGGCCCTTTTTATACAAAACTTAGTATGCACGGCGGGACAATATAGAAGCGACTAGACGATAATTAGTGGGACTCTGGTTCTTATTGCTGTCGATTTTACAATTGCGGTTTATTGAATTGGGTGGCCGCAATGTCAATTTAATGGCCAAGTAGTTATAATATTGCTTCGTTTTTCGTCGGTTTTTTAATTCCTAATGCGTATTTACATACTATATGGAAACAAAGAAAGGTGTGAATATTGATGTAAGAGGGAAGATACAACGGATGAAAATGTAAAAATAGGAGTTATACGGTATGAACAAATATGAAAAAATCTATTTAAAGGCATTACATCGGTCAAAAGATTCGGGTGTGAGCTGGATTGACAGCGCTATTGCGGCTCTTGCAGTGGACCTTGAGAATTATACTGGGGAGACGTTTGAGATAGGCGGACCATATGGCCTTCGGGCAGAAATCATGCTTATCTCCAAAAGCTATGCATTAACCCTGACTCCCAGTTTTAGAGGGGACAAAATTGAACTCTATTATGATACTGGAGAGCAGACACAAAGCCATCAACCTAGTACGATTGGAGCGGCAAATGGTTTTAATAATGTACAAGCTAGGCTTCCAAATTCCATTGGAGAAATCGTGGCGGTTATGACCCACCAGGTGGAGTGTAGAATCGGAGATGCAGATTATGTACAACAGCAGTCTGCACTTGCTGAGATTGCGTCAGAACTTGGGGTGGTCTGTTTTAAACCCAGATATCATGGGATAGGAAATGATAAAAACACCGTTCTATTTTATACGGCCGAAGATGCTGAGCGCAATTTGCTGGTTGATAAACAGGTGTTTGCTTCCTTTCGCAATCTGTCGGATTCCATCGAAGAAAAAGGACATATTCAGGTTCCCACAGAAAAAGTCCACCTAAACTTTTTTTGGAGTTTTGAGAACAGTGATATTGATAACCAGCTCAACTATGATTTTGCAAATGCTGGTAAGCTGGATTTGCGCTCTAATAGGTGGCGAGACATTTTAAAGGGAGCCATTCGATTTGCGCTGGCCAATAAGTGTCAGAGAGACCATATTGCGCAGACAGGCGGCTGGGGAGCGTTGCGAGAGGCAGATGAGGTCTACAATGACTTGAACAGAGAGAAGATTGCTGCATTTAAAATGTGGCATGAAAATATCTTTCTCGGTAATATCACATTCAGCGGAGAGCAGCGTCTTGCAGTAATTGCTGGCAAAGAAAGTGTGTATAAACAATATCTTGATGAAACGATATACAATTTTAGCTGCTCGTTCTGTGTCGCAGAAAGGGACCAGAAACTGGAACGAATGATTCGTGCATGGAATCAGGATGAGCGGCTGCCTAAGAGTGGGAAAGATATTGAAAAAATTACAAGGCGCATCGAGGCATTAGGCGGGTTTAGTATGCTGTGGTTTTAGCCAGGTCTGCTTGAAATAAGGAAGGTGTTTTATGGCAAGGGGAGAATTTCAGGAACGCAATGAAGTGGCCATCCTTACTGCTCGCAGAGAATTGGGGAAACTTGACCAGTTTGTCAGAGATTACTCAGATGCGATATCAGGACAGGTGGACAGTGCCGCTGTGCTTTTACAAATAAGCGAAGCCTTGAGAGACGCAAATGTACGACTGGAGAGTGGGCTATCAGGGCTCGAAGGCCGTCAGCTGTAAAAATATAAATGTCAGGAGGAAAATGATGCGTAGTGCATTGTGTATTAATCTCGAGGAGCAAAAAGAAATGTTTGCCAGAATGGGGGCCGAAGGTGCGTGCCTTCACAAAAATTTTCAGGATAGCCAGATGTGGCCCTACATCATTTTAGGAGTGGCAGACAGTACTGTGTCGCTTTTGGTCGACTATTATGGCAAGGCAATGGTTGAAGTGGACCAGTCTACCAACCTTGTGAAGGTGACTGATGAGGTGATTGCAAGGATGGCTGCCGAGTATCTTCAGGTGCGACAGGTAGAAGGAGTCCTCCTTTTGGAGTGTGGGGAACTGGTGGCTTTCTTAGGTACAGAAGTAATGGAGACAAAGGAAGTTACTATCTATGGCGGCTATGTTAGAAATCTGGCCACAAATAAATATGATTGCCTTTTCTCAACTGAGCTTTCAGCCTTGTTGGCCTGCACACGGGCACGTGAGGCTGCTGCCTATCAGAATAGCACAATCAATCAGGTGAAAAGTGAGTATGAAAAGAAAGGCGGAGGAGAGCTTTGGCTCCAATTTCTTGATGAACAGGAACGAAATGGGAATCCCAATGTTGCTTTTTACCGATTGGGAAAAAAATACGATATCAGTGACATTGTTGTTCAATCCCGCCGTAATATCGTAACTACGGTCACGGGAGAGTGGGGGCGCCCAGCAGAAAGGGATATTGATGCAACTCAAAAGGCTGTTAGCATAAGCAAGAAAAATGGGGATATGCCCAAATTTAGTTTTGAATCGAGTGAAGGTGGTTGAGATGGTAAAACGGATTGAGGTGAAACCAAGCTGTTTTGCGCCGTCTTTCATTATGGAGATAACAATTCCAGAGGGAAGAGACGCAGAGGAATACATTGACGAACTTTTGGATGGTATCCTGACGGAGGATTTCCGTTACAACTGCGAGTGGGATTTTATTTGAGGTGAGAATCAATGTTTGCGATGGAGCCAAGGGAGTCGTGTACACTCTGCGGGACGAGACCAAAGGTTAGTGGAACCGGAGTCTATGTTCCTTATGAGAACAGGATAGCGGTTTCGGATGGAAATTGGATAGCTCTCTACTTTGGGGTAGAAGAGGATGGAGCGTTGTTCATGTCAGCGACCGAAGAGCACGAGACTGACCACTACTATCCTAAGTTTTGCCCGGAGTGTGGGCGTCAGCTTTTGAAAGTAAGTGACTGATAATTATAGAGACTGATATTAGGAAGGAAATATGCAGATTATTACGAGTTTTGAGACCCTGGGGATTGATTTGAGTAATTTTGGTCTGGATGAACTTACCTTGAAGCATATGGATGTGAATAACGAGGATGATATACGGAGAGACCTGTTCATGGCAGTCAAGTCAGCTTACAACGATGCGGTAGTGGGTACCGACTACTACTTATATGAGAACTACGAGGACATCCGGTTCCTCTTCGGGGCAATCACGCCTGCGGCCTTACTGGAAAAAGTCGATAGCTGGAACAAGGACCTCCTGGCTGCTATCGTACCCGCTCTAGTTAATGCGGGAATTGTTAGTAAGGATGGGTTGGTTTCTCCAGAGGAAATTCAAATGAATACGCCGGGTACCTATGAACTCAAAAAAGTTGTGCGTGAACTGAATAATGACTGGTTCCCACTGGCATATCATGGTGTGTACCTCGAAAATGAGGTTGGGTTTCCTTATTTTACTGTCCAGTTTACAGAGAAAATTCGCTCCAAAATTAGGGAACACCCAGAAAAGTATTTTATTGTGGAGGTTCTTCCCAAATAAAGAGAAACGGAAAGGGTGCCGAGTGTGATTGCTAGCATACTGGTGTAAAGATTTGTTGTGTTAGAGATGAGTAGAGTCAGATTGATTCATACATGCAGATAAGCACTATGCAGCTTTGCTTGATTTTTCAATGGCTTATGGTATAATGTATTATGATAATTTGTAAGTCTGGGAGGAAATAAATGATGGCAACGATATCTATGAGACAGTTGTTAGAAAACGGTGAGCATTTTGGAAACCGTATGAGATTGCTTGGGACAAGCGATATGCATGAAACTTTTCTTGATGAGGAAGAGGCTTATGCTTGTCAAAGGCTTCATAAAGGAGCAGAGATAACCAGCCATCCTGGCCACGGTATCATGATGGGCGGGAATTTAGTATATGATATTCCTGAAAACCGTCCCTCTTGGACGGTGTATTGGTATGAACCCAATACTGACGATGAACATTATATTACCTTTGACCCGGCAGACTGTGATGGCATGCGTAAACTGATAGTCGAGTATAGTAATAGTGAAACTCCGTTTTTTGGCAGAAATAAAGTTGGGGAAGATATCATGATAGACATCTTCCAGGACAAGATTATTATCACGACCTATCAGAATGATGGGCAGATAAGAGTCAATGAATATTCGCCAGATGCGGTCGGCAAAGAGAGTTTTGAGGGAAAATGGTTATTGGATGGCATGAGCAAAGAGTCTTGTGACTGATTATTCATAATGTATTAGACGGTGGCAGTAATGCCACCGTTTTTGTATAAAGAAAACCACTTGCTAGGCAAGTGGTTCAAAAAAGCCTATGGTGAGGGAAGCAGACTTCTTTAGTACAAAGTGGCTAAGTGGTGGGTATAGAAATTCATCCTTTCTTACTCGCTATTTTCTCCACCAGTAGACGGGGCTATTAATTCCAATAGAACCATTCATCATCTTCATCAGGAGCCGGCCTTAGCTCTTCTTCACTGGAAAACGGGCTTAGTCCATCTCCTTCATAGGAAGACAAACTTAGTTCATCCCACAGTGAGTCTTGTGATACAGATTCCGTAGGCTCCGCAAGCTTTTTAAGAACAACGTCCAAATCAACACTGTCAAACCAAAGCACATGTTCATCCAAATCGACACTGTCAAACCAAAGCACATGTTCATCCATAAAAGGATTCCAATAATCATCTATTTCCGAACGGTACTTTAACTCCTCTAATGGAATAGAAAGATGGCCAAATTCAGCGCCGTAGTCAGCTCGATAAATACACCGTGCACTCAGGTCAATGATATAATGTGAATCAGCGATACATTCGTCACTCCAACCTTCCTCATCATCTTGCTCTTCCTGTTCTTTGGAAGCCGCATAGGCTTCCGCCTCTTCCTGCGTGTTACCACGTGCCATATGGCAGCGTTTTCGGATTTCCCTCACATCTGTGCAGCCATCCAGTAGAGATGCTGTTTGGATTATCTCATAAATAAAGCGGTCATCGTAGTCAACACAATAAGGGAAGATGGTCACGTCGATGAGAGTCCCGTCGAGATAGACACTAAGAGAAGTCCGGTCTGACATTTGATATCTCCTCCATTCAAACACATTTATTATAACAAATACTTCTACCTTAGACAAGAGTTGATTTAAGGAATTACAAGCCATCCGAAGACCGCACGTGTTCCAGCCTTATAGGCAGGGACAACTCTAACAATTCCCGGTGTGTCGCACTACAATGGTGTCTGTCCTTGCTGTCTGTCATATGTAGTGGACTTATCCACAGTTTGGGCAAAGAAATTTCAAAAAAGACACTATGTGTCTATTAAGTGTGCTATAATGAAAAATTAAGATGGAGATATGTTACTGTGCTCTAAGCTATAGTGAGTAGGAACGGAGGAGACTATTTTGGGACAGGGTTCGAAAAGCGCTCGCGTGCTGGAGATTTATCAGATGCTTTTAGAAGGGAAAAGTGTTACCAAGAGAGAACTGGTGGAGCGATATAAGGTAGATGCCCGCTCCATACAGCGGGATATTACGATGATACGCAACTTCTTATCTGAAGAAGCCTCACAGCAGGGAACATTTAGGAGCATTCGTTATGATAAATGCTCTGGCAGTTACAAGATGATGACGCAGAGGACGGAGGAATTATCTGAAGGTGAGATGCTGGCCATTTGTAAAATTCTATTGGAAAGTAGGGCGTTTTCCAAAGAAGAGGTCGGTGTGCTTGTAAAGAAAATAATGAATTTAGCAGTATCCTCAACAAGTAGGACAAATATTGAGCGGCATATTGCGAATGAGCTGCTTAACTATATCTCTCCGGCACATCAGAGTCCTAATCCAGACTTTTTGTGGGGAGCTGCGCAAGCAATCAGAGAGCAGAAGATATTGGAGATTACTTACCAGAAACTACAGAAAAATGAACCGGTTATCCGGCGCGTCGCTCCAGTGGGAATCATATTTTCAGAGTTTTACTTCTATCTGATGTGCTTTATCGAGGATAAGGATGTGCGAAAGGGATTTGAGAGGGCTGAAGACCCATATCCGACCATCTATCGAGTGGATAGAATCATGAAGCTGAGCATGACAGAGGATAAGTACGTATTGCCATATAAGGACAGATTTCAGGAAGGTAGCTACAAAAACCGCTCTCAATATATGTTCGGAGGAGAGCTCCAGAGAATAGAGTTCCGCTATTCGGGCCCGTCCATTGAGGCAGTGCTGGATAGACTTCCGACAGCGGAGATAAAATCAAATCAGGATGGCATCTATACTATTTCTGCTGAAGTGTTTGGGAAAGGAATCCTTATGTGGCTGCTGAGTCAGGGCAGCAGAGTGTCAGTCATTTCGCCGGAGTCCCTTCGTGAGGAGTGGATGCGAGAAATAGAGACATTGCATGTACGAGAGACTGAGTGAACATAGCAGTGGGAATGGCAGACAAGTGTAGACATCAGATGGGATTGAAATATTAGTTGACGTGGGGGAATCTATGTGGAGCGAAATAAAATAAAAATTGTTGCCAATCAGGAAGCTGGTACGGTTGCATATTATTTTCGGAATGAAAATGGTGAATGGATTCGTGTCTCCAGCGCCTCGTTATTGTCAAAGAGAGGATTTCGATACACAACGATGAAGGAGAAGGCACGAGAAATTCTAGCTGCAATCAATGAGGAGTACAATTACGGTGAAAGAGGAATTGACATTTTGTTTGAGGGAGCGGATGAGGAATTCCAAACTCTTTGCACTGTCACAACAAATCATTTTTCCGGAGAGAATATGATTTGTCGGGCGAGTAGGTTAAAAATTGCAGTTGCAGGCAAGGTTGGGGCGGGCAAACGAATCTTGGTCGAGGAGCTAAGCTGGCTGAACAATATACAGTTTCAGCAAAAGGAAGAGTCCGGCTATACAGTCTTTCAAGACAAAATGGGCGCTGTTGAATGGTATGTCCTGGAGGGCATTGAGATAGGGAAGGAGAATGTAGCCCAGACCCAAGCTGCATTGGATAAGCTGGCGCTTGAAGGTATCTCCGTATTTATATATTGTGTAGCGTCATCCAAGATTGAAACCCTTGAGGAAGAGCTTGTCATTCATATGAGAGATACATATGGTTCAGTAAGACCGCTAGTCCTCTTGACCCAGGGGATTGATATGGATGCAGTGAGGTACGCAGATGTTTTGAGTGAACGGCTTGGCGGAGTAAGAGTTATGCCCATCCTAGCCAGAGATAAAAAGACCAGAGGCGGCGTAGTACCAGCTTTTGGTTTGAAAGAGGCATCAAAATATATTTTTGAGGGGATATAAGGTGGATAGACTCAACCTGATATTGATGGGCAAGACTGGCGCAGGAAAGAGCACATTGGTGAATGCCATCATGGGCGAGACTGTTGCCCCAGTTAAAAAGGTTACAAAGAAAAGTAAAATGTACTCCCGAAAAATGATGATACCAATGATGAAAGGCGCAGAGGATGGACAGTTTAGCATGGTCGCTAAAACGGTGTGTCTCTATGATACCGTAGGGCTTGAAATCGATAAGACAATTACAGAAAAAACACTACAAGATATCCAAGAGCTCATTCGCCAGGCGCAAGGGACAGAGAGGGAGCGAGATATAACACTGGTCTGGTTTTGCGTAAATTATCGCACCAGCAGATTTGAAGAGTATGAAGTGGAATTGGTTCGGAAACTGTCCATTGAATATGAAATCCCCTTTGTTATGGTGGTAACTCAGTGCCTGTCAGAGGAAAAGGGAGAGCTTGAGCGGCAAATTGAGGAAGACTTTCCAGAATTGCTGATGGTACGGATTTTGGCGCAGGACTATCGAACCCGAGCTGGAGTAATCCCAGCGTTTGGTATAGAGGAGCTGCTAAACAGGTCAATCCGGGATTACGACAGAAGTAAGGTTCATATTTTGGAGGAGAAGCTGGACAAGCTGCTCCAGCAGAGGCAGGATTTTATCCAAGACCTCCGGGATAGGGGAGAAGAGCATATTGCCGCTTACAGCAAAAAGGCGAAGAAGATTGGGCGTCTGCCAATAGGCTGCATCCCATTCGTTCACAGGCTATGTGTTAAGATGATAAGTAAGCTGAATGGGCTTGTGGGAATAGATAGCTCCTCAAAACTTGCAGAGGATATCTTCATTGGCATTGTTGTAGGTGTTGTGGCGACTCCGCTGATGGCAGTGCCAATCATAAGTGCGGCGGCGGCAACATCGTACATAGAGACAGTTGGTGAAAACTATTTAGATACGCTTATGCAGGTAGTGGAGAAATCATCCACTGCGGAGCTAAAGGATAACGACTTGATGGTTAGACGAATTCAGGAGGAACTAAAAAAAGGAGGCTGTGAAAGTGAAGGAGTATACAAATGCCGAAAAAATGAAAATGGATGAGGAAGAACTGGCAGAGAAACTTAAAAATTTGGATAGAGAAGAACTGCCAACTGCAAATATCATTGTGGCGGGCATTGCTGGCGCCGGAAAAAGCACACTCCTTAATGCAGTGTTTGGCAGTGAGCTGGCGGCAACCGGAAAGGGCCGAGCTGTCACGACGCAAATGGATGAGTATGGGTGTGAAGGAATTCCCATCCATTTGTGGGATACAGTTGGTTTGGAACTGGATTCGGAGAAAACAAAGCGGTCGATTCAAGCCATAAAAGAGACGATTGCAGAAAAGGCCAAAGCGAACGATATGTTTGACCGAATTCATGCAATATGGTACTGCATCAACTCAGGTAGTCATAGATATCAGGGGCCAGAGTCAGAATTTGTAAAAGAGCTGCATATGCTGGG
>OFHN01001226.1_pt1 | contig 19035 bp, 19 predicted proteins | sample 1521321 | NCBI WGS metagenome assembly OFHN01 (sample SAMEA3504130, study PRJEB24116) | mouse gut metagenome | biome: mouse gut; feature: mouse-associated habitat; material: faeces | place: Denmark | collected 2011
CTACAGACGTGTGGCTCTGTACGGTATCGACAGGCTCATCGAGGACAAGCAGAACCAGAAGGATTCTACCGGCAAGGTGATGACCGATGACATCATCCGTCTCCGCGAAGAGATTTCCGAGCAGATCGTTGCCCTGAAGATGATGAAGGAGATGGCTGCTTCCTACGGCTGCGATATCTCCAGACCTGCTGCCAATGTGCAGGAAGCCATCCAGGCAGTTTATTTCGGATATCTGTGTGCGGTTAAGGAGCAGAACGGTGCAGCCATGTCCCTTGGACGTACCTCCACCTTCCTTGACATTTACGCAGAGAGAGACTTAAAGAACGGTACCTTCACCGAGGAGCAGATTCAGGAGTTCGTTGACCACTTCATCATGAAGCTGCGCTGCATCAAGTTTGCACGTACACCTGAGTACAACCAGATTTTCGCAGGCGACCCCGTATGGGTAACCGAGTCTCTGGGCGGTGTAGGTGTGGACGGCAGGCCCATGGTTACCAGGATGAGCTTCCGTTATCTGAACACCCTGACCAACCTTGGACCTTCTCCCGAGCCGAACCTGACCGTACTGTGGTCCACCAGGCTGCCGGCAGGCTGGAAGAAATACTGCGCGAAGATGTCCATCCAGACCTCTTCCATTCAGTATGAGAACGATGACCTGATGAGAATCGACCACGGCGATGACTACGGTATCGCATGCTGCGTATCCTCCATGGTAATCGGTAAGGAAATGCAGTTCTTCGGTGCACGCGCAAACGTTGCAAAATGTCTGCTTTACGCTCTGAACGGCGGCGTGGACGAAGTGACCAAGAAGCAGGTAGGTCCCAAGTACCGTCCTGTTGCCGGCGATGTGCTTGAGTACAATGATGTATGGAGCAAATTCGTTGATATGCTGGAGTGGCAGGCAGATGTTTATGTTAACACCCTGAACATCATCCACTATATGCATGACAAATACTGCTATGAGAGAGCAGAGATGGCTCTTCATGACAGAGATGTAAAGCGTTACTTTGCTACCGGTGTAGCTGGTCTGTCCATCGTGGCTGACTCCCTCTCCGCTATCAAGTACGCCAAGGTTGAAGTGGTTCGCGACGAAGACGGCGTAATCGTTGATTTCAAGACCACCGGAGACTTCCCGAAGTACGGTAATGACGATGACCGCGTAGACGAAATTGCACAGCTGGTTGTTCATACCTTCATGACCGCCATCAGGAGACATCATACCTACAGGAATGGTATCCCTACCACCTCCATCCTGACCATTACCTCTAACGTTACCTATGGTAAGGCTACCGGTAATACACCTGACGGACGTAAGAAGGGCCAGCCTTTCGCACCCGGCGCCAACCCGATGCACGGCCGCGATACCCATGGTGCAGTAGCATCCCTGGCTTCCGTATCCAAGCTGCCTTTCAATGATGCACAGGACGGTATCTCCAATACCTTCACCATCATCCCCGGCGCTCTGGGCAAGGAAGACAAAGTATTCTCCGGTGACATCGAATTAGATCTGAAATAAGACTCGTGCACACCGAGATGTCACTGACATCGAGTTGGATCTGAAATAAGACTTACGTACACCGAAATGTCACTGACATTGAAGCGGATTTAATGTAAAATTCACAACGAGTTCTTCGGCAACATATCGGGTTTGCAACAATATCTGTGGTCCTTAAACCGGTTCTGACCTGTATATGTTTTGGTAAAATTGTAACGGTCTGCTGCTTCCCCCGGGCGGCACGGACCTGCAGAACCTGGCGGCACGCGGAAAGCAATTTACTTCCAGCTTACTCCATACTGCCACCGGGAAAAAGAAGGAGGCACCATGGACGAAGATAAGATGATAGATGACCTGGTAAAAATGCTGGATTCCGGCATGACAGAGGGCGTAGGCCATGTAAATGTGGATTACGACCAGGATGTCGAGTCGAAAAACGTTCAGACAATGGGCTGCACGGATTGTTCCAGGACACCGTTGGCCTGCAGTGTACCTACTCTTGAACAGGGACTGGACGATTACCACTAATCATCCGTTTTCCTGAAAGCTGCATTTTTTCAACCATTTAAAAATATATTAATATCATTTAAGGAGGAAAATCATTATGGCAACAAATACTGCACAGGTTGACAACCTTGTTAACTTACTTGACGGCTATGCAACAAAGGGCGGCCATCATCTAAATGTAAATGTTCTCAACAGAGATATGCTCCTCGATGCACAGAAGCATCCGGAGAACTATCCTCAGCTGACCATCCGTGTATCCGGATACGCAGTTAACTTCATCAAGCTGACTCCCGAGCAGCAGGCTGACGTTATCTCCCGTACCTTCCACGAGTCAGTATAAGCCAACGAGTTAGTTACATGAAACCCCGGGGAGAAATACTTCCCGGGGATTTCCGTAGAGGACTGCACAGTCCCAAACTGTAGAAAGTGTGGTAATCTTATGCAGGGAAGAATTCATTCATTGGAAAGCTTCGGAACCGTTGACGGCCCCGGTACACGCTTTGTAGTATTTGTGCAGGGCTGTCCCATGCGCTGTGCCTACTGTCACAATCCCGATACCTGGGAATTGAATGGCGGCACGCTTATGGAGCCTTCCCATATCATCGAGCAGTATGAGAAAAATGAAGCCTTTTACGCCAATGGGGGCGGATTGACCGTAACCGGCGGTGAACCCCTGATGCAGGTGGATTTCGTAACCGAACTGTTTACCCTTGCCAAGGCGAAAGGGATTCATACCTGCATAGACAGTTCCGGAATCTCTTTCAATCCGGACAATGCTCCGCTTTTGGAGAAACTGGATCACCTGATGACCCTCACCGACCTGGTGATGCTGGACATCAAACACATCGATCCGGCAAAGCACAGGGAACTCACTCTGCAGCCCAACGAAAATATTTTGAAATTTGCCGCATATCTGAATGAAAAGCATGTGGATATGTGGATCCGCCATGTGGTGGTTCCCGGGATAACGGACGAAGAGAAATACCTGTTTGAACTGGGTTATTTCATCGGGCAGTTCAGCAATCTGAAGGCCCTTGATGTCCTGCCCTATCACACCATGGGGGAGAAGAAATACGATAGCCTGGGTCTGGAGTACAGGCTGAAGGGGGTTCCGGCCATGGATAAGGATAAACTGCTTGACAAGAAAAAAGCAATCCTGGACGGAATCAGAAAACGAAGAAATGAACTTCAAAATCTATCTAAATAACAAACTTTTATGACATCATAAGGAGGATTTTATTATGGCATACGTAATCAGCGATGCTTGTGTAGCATGTGGAGCTTGTGAGTCTCAGTGTCCTGTTGGCGCAATCAGCATGGGAGACGGCAAATTCGAGATCGATCCCGATAAGTGCATCGAGTGTGGCGCATGTGCGGGACAGTGCCCTACCGGAGCTATTTCTCAGGGCTAAAGCCCCGGCAAAGCAGGGAAAATACATGTTCCCCATGAATTGGGATGTTTGCGGAGCCGGCGCTTCTTCACAGGAAGCGCCGCTTCTTTTTCTCGGGAACAACCTTCTGCCCTTCCTCCGGCAGTTCCTCCACACCCTCTTCTGTAGTCTGGTTTTTGGGAATTTTTTCTTTTTTTACCTTTCCGGGACGTTTCGCCTTTTTGCGCAGGATTTCATCCATTTTCTTGAAATGCTCCTCATCACGCTCGGCAAGCATCTTATCTCTGGCTTCTTCCCGCTCTTCCTGCATCCGAAACTGATAGTCAAGCTCCTTAACCACACTCTCCCGTATCTCCTGGCACAGTTCTTTATTGTTTTCCTGCAGTGTCTGTCTGATGAGCTGCTGTAAAAGCCACTGCAGCCTTCTGGATTTGTCCTCCCGGGACTCCTGGGACACCTCCTGACGCATATTTTTGTTCGGTATAATATCAATCGCCATATGGCCTGTTATTCTGTCCCTGCTGTCGGATACTGCCCCCACGCCTTCCGTCAAATTCCGTCCCATGGCATCCTGATACATTCTGCCTGCGGTATCCCGATCCTGTGTATTTTGCCCTGTACTGCCCTGCCATGCGGTCCCCATCCCCCGGTTTGCACCGCCGTCCTGTCTGCCGTGCCAAGACTCGGTTTCTGTTGTACTTTGTCCCATATCCTCCCGCTGTCCCGTCCTTGCCGCTCCCATGTCCTCTGTAGGCAATACATCCAGCTTTCCGTCTCTTAAAATCATCTTAATCGCTTTCAACTGCAATCCCCTTTCCTTCATTCCCTTAATCTGTTTAAAACGTTCCACATCCTCCGCCGTATAATAACGATGTCCCAGCTCATTGCGCTTTATAGGAAGGTGCAGTTCATCCTCCCAGTACCGCAGCACATGGCTCTCCACCCTGACCTCTTTTGCAGCATCCGAAATAAGCAGATAATTTTCCATTTCTTCTCCTTTCTACCGTCATTCCTGTTTCCGCCTGATAGATAGGCCCATATGCCGCTTTAACGGCAAACCTCCACCATCTGGGCCTGCGAAAAGCAAGCAAACTCGCCTTACTTATTCCATAGGGCTGTCACATTAAGGCCACCAGATATAGGCATGCCTGATTACCGGACATTCTGTATCTTGTGTAGGATTTCATAATGCGCAGCCCCTTTCCTATAAAGTAAAAAAAGAATGAGCAAATACACCCATTCTCTTTCGTAATTTTCCTGTTCTCTCAATCCGTCTGTCTGTGTTCCAGATTGACAAATCGCTGGTATTCCGGCAGCCAAGCCAGTTCCACCGTACCGATAGGACCATTCCTTTGTTTTGCAATAATAATCTCGGCAATTCCTTTCTTTTCCGAGTCATGATTGTAGTATTCGTCTCGATAGATAAACATTACAACGTCGGCATCCTGCTCAATCGCTCCCGACTCACGCAGGTCCGAAAGCATGGGACGATGGTCCGGCCGCTGTTCCACTGCCCGGGAAAGCTGCGACAGGGCAATCACCGGCACGCTGAGTTCTCTCGCCAATGCTTTCAGCGAACGGGAAATATCCGAAATCTCCTGCTGTCTTGAGTCGCCCTTGCCGCTGCCTGTCATCAGCTGCAAATAATCTATGATTATCATGGACAAGTCATGCTCCAGCTTATATTTACGGCACTTGGAACGCAGTTCCGCAATGCTGATACCCGGCGTATCATCGATAATCAGGGAAGATTTCCCTATGACACCGGCGCTTTCTATCAGCCGCTCCCACTCCTGGTCATTCATCTGGCCTGTTCTCAGCTTCTGTGAATCCACGTTGGATTCCATGGAAAACATACGGTTTACCAGCTGCTCCTTGCTCATTTCCAGACTGAAAATAGCCAGCGTAAGATTCTTCCGAAATGCCACATGGTGAGCAATATTCAGCTCAAAGGCCGTTTTACCCATGGAAGGGCGGGCAGCAATCAGAATCAGGTCGGAAGGCTGCATTCCCGCCGTACGGTAATCAAGATCCAGAAATCCCGTCGGAATCCCCGTGACGCTGCCCTTATTCTTCGCGGCAAACTCAATCTTGTCCATGGCGTTCATGACGACCTGGCGAATGGGGACATAAGCATCCGTGCTGCGCCTCTGTACCAGCTGGAAAATACGCTTTTCCGTATCCTCCAATATGTATTCCAGCGTTTCCTTGCCGCTGTAGCAGGTATTGGCAATCTCTTCATTCAATCGGATCAGCTTCCGCAATATGGACTTTTCCGATACTATTTTAACATATTGCTTAATGTTGGCGGAGGTAATTGGCGCGGTGAGAATTTCCCTGATAAATTCCAGACCGCTGACCTCAGGTGGTACCTCCTTCATGCGCAGGCGCTCCTGCAGCGTGACCAGATCCACCGCACTTCCGCTGTCGTTTAACTCACATATCGTATCAAACAGAATTCCGTACTGTTTATTATAAAAGTCCTCTCCTGCCAGCGCCTCTGAAGCTGCCGCAATGGCATCCCTGTCCATCAGCATGGAGCCGATTACGGACTGTTCAGCCTCCAGGCTATGGGGCAATATCCTTTTCAGTACATTTTCTTCCATGAAATCACACCTTCAACTCATCGTCGACCGCCATTTTCTGCGGACAGGGAATGCTTCCCGGCCGGCTCCCCGCTTCCTAACTCTCCGCTACTTTCACAGTCAGCTTTGCCGTCACCTGCGGATGCAGCTTAATGCCTACCTCATAGGCTCCGAAATTCTTCAGGTTTTCAGCCAGCTGTATTTTTTTCTTGTCTATTTCTATGTTGTGCTGCTCCTTACACGCCGCCGCAATCTCCTTGCTGGAAACGGAGCCGAATGCCCTGCCGCCTTCTCCTGCCTTTATCTTTACTGTCACCTGTTTCTGCTCCAGCTCCGCCGCCAATGCCTTCGCGGCGTCCAGCTGCTCCTTTGCAAGCTTGTCCTCATTGGCTTTATGAAGCTTCAGGTCATTCAGATTTTTGGCAGTGGCTTCCACACCGATTTTTTTCGGGAGGATATAATTTCTTGCGAATCCCTCACTGGCCTCGATGACGTCACCCTTCTTGCCCAGTTTTTTTTCGTCCTGTAACAATATAATTTTCATAACATTTATCCCTTCTTTCCTTTTTACGCGTGAACTTCCGCATCCCTCCTGCCAATCCCGCAGCCTCTCATACCTGGCTGCCGGGACCGCGCATGAAATCCCTTTCAGATTTCGCCCATTTCCGACATACTGTCAATGGTTCGCTTCAGTACGCCGATAGCCTCTATAATGCCTGTCCCCTCCATCTGGCACGCGGCAGTGTTCAGATGTCCTCCGCCGCCCATACGCTCCATAATCAGCTGCACATTCACTTCGTCTATGGAACGGGCGCTGATATAAATCTTCCCCTGATAATCCGTCAAAACGAAACTCGCCTTAATCCCTCTGATATTCAGCAGTTCATTCGCCGCCTGGGCACCGATAATAGTAGGACTGGGCAGATCATCTGCCGTACAAATAGAAATGGCGAAATATTGTTTATAAATCTCCGCCTGACTGACCGCATCCGCCTTCGCCTTATACCCCTGCGCATCCTCACGGAACAGCTTCCTTACCCGTGTCACGTCTGCGCCGCTGCGGCGGAGGAAAGCCGCTGCCTCAAAGGTACGCACACCTGTCTTTATCATAAAATTATTCGTATCTATCATAATGCCTGAATACATGCAGTCGGCTTCCTCTGGACGAATCCTGATATTATCATAAATGTACTGCAGTATCTCAGATACCATCTCACATGTGGAAGAAGCATACGGCTCCACATAGGAAAGCGTTGCATTCTCAATGGTCTCGGTACTTTGTCTGTGATGATCCAATACCACCACGGATTTACAATATTTCAGAAGGTCCGGGCATTCCGTTATGGACGGCTTATTGACGTCCACCACCACCAGCACAGTGTTGCTTCCCGCTGCCTCTATGGCCTGCTGGTTCCCGATAATCATATCCCCGTATTCCTGATTGCTTCCAAACAGTTCCACCGTGGGCTGTATGGACGGTATGACCTCATTCAGCACAATGTGGGCCTTCCGTCCCAGCGTCAGTGCAATCCTGTATATTCCCACAGCAGCGCCGAAGCTGTCTGCGTCCGGCATTCTGTGCCCCATCACCAGCACCTGATCCTTGCTGGTGATAATCTCCCGCAGCGCCTGTGCCTTTACCCTGGCCTTCACACGGGTATTCTTCTCCACCTGCTGGCTCTTGCCGCCGTAGTATGTAATACTCTCCGGCGTCTTGATCACGGCCTGGTCGCCGCCCCGTCCCAGTGCAAGATCTATGGCATTGCGGGAAAATTCATAGTTCTGCGCGTAGGACAGTCCGTCAAGCCCTACTCCAATGCTGATAGTCACCGCCATCTCATTGCCGATATTGACCATCTTAACCTCTTCCAAGAGGTCAAAACGGGATTCCTGAAGCTGCGCTACCATACGCTTACGCATAATAATCAGGTACTTGTCCTTCTCCAGCTTCTTGCAGATGCCGTCAAGGGCGGAGATATATTTATTCACCTTTCGGTCAATCAGGGCGATCAGCAGCGAACGGCGTACCTCTTCCACTCCGTCCAGAGCCTCGTCGTAGTTATCCAGATAAATCATTCCGACTGCAAGGCTCTGATCATCCACCTCCCGCAGCGCAATACGGAGAGCAGTCTCATCATACAGATAAACGGCCGTCAGATACCCGTTATATCCCTCCGCATCTATCATATCGCTGCGTTCTGCCATTTCCTCCAGGGAAATCTTCCTGAACTTCGCCACATACTCGTTTCCCTCGTACTCAAGTTCGTACTGTGCCTCGTCCACTCCGCAGTTATCCGGCAGCCTGTCCCTTGTAATGGTGGGAAAAAGTGACGTGATCGACTTCTTATAGCCCTTGGGCTGATGAACAATGTTCTCAAAGGCAGCATTAGTCCAGAGCACCTTGCCGTTGTCATCCAACAAAGCATAGGGCAGGTCCAGCTCACGCAGCAGCTTGCGCTGAATCTGTCCGTATTCGGTGGCAAAACTGATGAGTTCGTTCATTATAACAGGCTTGTTATAAAAATACAAGGACAATGTAATGGCAAAATAAAATATAATATAGCCGGCCAGGAATACCCCCGCCCGCACATCAATCATGAATACGGCTGCATCCACGACACCAAGAAGCACGCCCAGATAAATACAAAACTGTATATACGTCTTGATGCGGCCCTTCAACTTTATTCTCTTTTTCATATGGATACCTCGCGGAGTTCCAGATTTCACCCCGCTGTTTCTTCCTAATTTCAGATTGCAATAAAACCGGCGCGCAGATAGAATCCGCCCACAGATACATTATAACATACTCTTTTACACTATGCCACAATTTAATTTGTCTAAAGTGGAAATGTTTTGTAGAAACAAAATTTTTCAGATTACAGAAACGATATTGCACACAAGGCCAACTGCCTTTCCAGACAGCTGGCCTTCTCTTTTGGTTCGGAAAATTGCCTCAGGCACTTCCTTATGCATTGTTCAGCGTTTAATCCTGAACATAAGGCATCAATGCAACGTGGCGCGCCCTCTTGATTGCAACCGTAAGGGCTCTCTGATGCTTTGCGCAGTTACCGGTGATACGGCGGGGAAGAATCTTACCCCTCTCGGAAACGTATCTCTTCAGCTTGTTGGTATCCTTGTAATCAATTACATTATCTTTGCCGCAGAATACGCAAACCTTCCTCTTTCTGCGGACCCCGCCCCTCTTCCTGATAGGGCCATCGGGTTTCTCTGCTTTATTATAAGCCATAACGCTGCCTCCTGTCATACATAATCAAATTTACTCTCACCTAACCGGAAACTTAATTGAACGGCAATTCCTCGTCGATGCCGTCCGGGATATTCATAAAGCCATCCCCGGCACCGGATGCTGCAGGCGCGCTGCCGCCTCCCTGATAACCCCCTCCAAAGCCGCCACCGTTATTGTTGTAACCTCCGGCATTACCTCCGTACGTATTTCCACCACCGGATGCGTTCTTGCTCTCGGCAAACTCAATCTCATCCACCATGACACGGACACTGTATACCATCTGTCCGTCCTTATTGGTGTAATTATCGTTCTGAACTCTGCCGCTTAAGACAATCTTGATTCCCTTGTGCAGATATCTCTCAACAAATTCGGCCTGTTTGCCAAATGCGGTACAGTTAAAGAAATCCGCGTCCGGCTCTCCGTCACGCTTGAAGCGCCTGTCCACCGCGATGGAAAAACGCGCTACCGCGGTCTGGGTTGCTCCCTGTGAATACCGCACCTCCGGATCCCTTGTTAAACGTCCCATAAGAATCACTTTATTCATATTACACTTCTCGCTTTCTAATTACGCCTCATCCTGTCTGACAATCAGATATCTGATGACATTATCCATGATACGGATACGGCTCTCGATTTCGATGGGAGCAGTACTCTCTGCATCGAATCTGATGAAGTAGTAGAAAGCTTCTTTCATCTTCTGGACTTCATAGGCAAGCCTCTTCTTGCCCCAATCGTCCACCTCTGTGATGACGCCGCCAAATCTCTCAACAAGAGCTTTGCATCTGTCAACAACAGCCGCTCTCTCTTCATCTTCAATTCTGGCAGACACGACTACGGCCAATTCATACTTGTTCATGCTTGTTACCTCCTTTTGGTCTCTGGCCCGCATCCCGTGCGAGCAAGGAATTTGATTCATCACGAATACATATGATAGCATAAATTTCCTGTAATTTCAAGTCCTTTTTTGACTGTTTTCCGCCTGTTTTCCGCTTTCAATGGGATTCCGGCGTAACAGTTCAGCGCCCTGTCTGAACTGTTGCATTCCGGCATCGAGATTACATTATAAAATTTCCCTGACGCTCTTCTCCAGGAGCTGGCGCGATATCATGATCTGATGTCCGCATCCTTTGCATTTCAGCCGGAAATCAGCACCGGAACGCAGCACCTCCCATTCCCTGCTCCCGCAGGGGTGCTGTTTTTTTAATCTCACTACGTCTCCCACATTGATATCCATAGCTTCTCCTCCATAATAATCCGGCTCGCCCGAACCGGCTTTCTCTCAGGGTTTCGTTTTCCTTTATTTCAGCGGATGCCCACTCGCTGTTGAACCCGGCTTTATACACTAGGACAGACGCACTGTGCAGCGTTTTCCCGGTATCGGCCGACACGCCTCTCACAGATTTCCCACCCAGAAATCCTTCAGCACGCCCAGGAATTCCCGCAGCAGGTTATTGGGTCCCATTCCAAAAAGCGAACCTGCGGACTCTCCTTCCACATTGGCATACCCCTGCTTCTTCGCAATACTGATCGCACGAAACATGTGAAAATTGTTGGTTACAATCACCACTCTGTCCTGCTGCCTGTCCAGGTAACGGCCGCTGAACACCAGATTTTCGTAAGTATTGGAAGACTGGTCCTCCACCAGAATCCGCTCCTCATCAATCCCGATCGTCACCAGATAATCCTTCATCCCGGCAGCCTCGGGCATGACTTCATTGCCTCCCTGGCCTCCGGACACGATGACTTTCGTATCCGGGTTGCCGGCCAGGTAGTTTGCAGCCTGAATCAGCCGCCTGCGCAGCACTTCGCTGGGTCCCGTCGTCTTCCACTGTGCCCCCAGTACAATCACATAATCCGCCCCCGGACCGGCCGTGGCATGGTATTGACTCAGAATCAGGCCTTCCACTATGCCGAACAAAAGCAGTCCCATGCAAAAGACGCCGATGCAAATCCCCTTCATCCATCCCGGTATGGCTTTCATCAGTTTCTCGTTATAAAATGCCGCGCTCAAAATCAGGAAAAATACGCCGATTCCTCCCCAGATCAGGAAAAACAGAGTGCCGAATCCCGCCACGGCAATACCTGCGCAATAAAAAATGGACCCAACGCCCAAAACGGCGAAAATGCGGGCAGGAACGACATAGCGTTTCAACCTGCGGCCTCGTTTCTCCAATTGTATCGTTCTTCGGCTCCTCTCCAGGGGAACCAGTTTATCTCCGCGATTCTTTCTACGTATATTCAAAGCAGCACCTCTGTTTTTCTGTCCAACATTACATTTTATAATAAGAGTACCCGCAACCCCCGCATAAAATGCAGATAAATAGCCGAGTTTATTATAACATATACATCGGGCCGTACTCAATAGAATTACGCTTTTCATTTCTTAAGTTTTCCGAATCCAAATACGCCTATACGTTTTGTATTTTCCTGTTGACTTTTTCCCTCAAATGGATTATATTTGTTTTATCAGCATATCACACGTTCAGGCAGTTTCTGCCGGATTTTTTCACACACTGGCAGAGGCTTCATCCTTCGCCCGCTTATTTCGGCTTCGGCGCCAAAGCCCTTTCCGAACCGTTACAGCGGATTATCTTTGACACACATTTCAATAGCGCATATAAAATGCAGGAAAGGTATGGCAAATTTATGGATAAAAATAAAGACTTAATTGACGAGTTGAGAAATATTGTCATGAATTACGATAACATTGTATTTTTTGGAGGCGCAGGCGTATCCACGGAAAGCGGAATCCCTGATTTCAGAAGCGTGGACGGACTGTATCACCAGCAGTATGATTATCCGCCGGAAACCATTCTAAGCCATACCTTTTACCGCCGCAATCCCGGTGAATTCTTCCGCTTTTACCGCAATAAAATGCTTTTTCTGGATGCGAAGCCCAATGCGGCGCATATAAAGCTTGCAGAGCTGGAAGCCCGGGGGAAGCTTCGCGCAGTCATCACCCAGAACATCGACGGGCTCCATCAGGCCGCGGGAAACAGGACAGTGCTGGAGCTGCACGGCTCGGTACTGCGCAATTACTGCGAAAAATGCGGACAGTTTTATGATGTCCATTATGTCAGGAATGCCGCCGGTGTGCCTGAATGCGAAAAGTGCGGCGGTTCCGTAAAGCCTGACGTGGTCCTCTACGAAGAAGGCCTTGACCAGAAAACCATCAATGCCGCAGTGCGGTATATACATGATGCACAGGTGCTGATTATCGGGGGTACTTCTCTTGCCGTGTACCCGGCCGCCGGGCTGATTGACTATTTTCGCGGCGATAAACTGGTGGTGATTAACAAGGCTCCCACCCCCAGGGATTCCCATGCGGATCTGCTGATTCAGGCTCCCATCGGGGAAGTCTTCGGACAGATATAGGTTTCCGCAGCCGTTTCCCCCTGCACCGCATGTATATCGGATTTTAAACAGGGCATAGCGTCTCTGCCTGTTCACCTGCAAAAACGCCATGCCCATACTTCTTACCTCTGATCCTTCCAGTTCACGTTCTTCTCCTTGCTGGACGCCGTCGCCTTTGCAAGCTGCAGCACAATTTCGCTGAAATACCGCTCCGGCACTTCCTTCAGGTAGTAGGAATTGCTGTCATTGGCTTCGTCGTACACATAGCTTCCCCGCCTGATGTTGCCTGTCATCACACCGGCATTCTCGGAGAGCAATATGCCCCCGGCATTGTAGAATCGGGCTTCGTATACGGTCACTTCCTCATTCTCACCGCCCACGTAGCTGCCGGAGAAGTGAAGCTCCACGCCCAGGCCAAGCTCCTTGTCCTCCCTGTAATAGCTGTAGAAACCGCCGGCATCCTGAACGGAACCTCTGTACCATCCCAGAGTCTGCAGCTTTCCGCCCAGGGACAGATCGTTGACGATACAGCCGCCGAAGCGCTCCAGGGCCTTCTGTCCCTCTTCCTCTTTGGTCCTGTAGTAAACCGGCCTGTCAAGCTGTTCGACAGGCTGTACAATCTCGTAATCCTCCAGCTGCTCTTTCCATGTTTTCAGGGAATCTTCGGAGAGTTCTATGGGATGTACCAGGCCTATCAGCACGCGGGACTTCCCGGCTGCTTTTCCCTGGCCGTCTGCATCCGAAACTTCTGCCCCGTCCCCCCGGGACTGCCCTGCATTTTCGGCGCCTGCTCCGTCCTGGCCTGCCGCCGTGTTCTGCCCGCTCTCCTCCGGCAGTTCAAATTCATCCTCATCCTCTGTATTGAAGGAGCCGTCTTCCATGTAACGGAAGGTAGACAGCAGTTTCCGGTCCTCATAGACACCCCAGATCAGCCCTGTTGCAAACTGATGCATGATGGGATTCTTTACGAAAAGGCGCTTCCATGCCTCCACGCTCCACTGCCTCCCGGTGGAGAGTGCCATCTCCAGGCGCATCTTCTGGCTGCTCACGGTAGTCTTCATCTGCTTCTTCATCTGTTTGAACGCATCGTATGCCGCCGCTGCCTTCGCCTCGTCGTCCCGCTTCCCGGGAGAAGGAAGATTCTTCAGCTTCTTACCGCTCTCGTCGAAAACTTCTATTTCCAGGGCAGTGGTGATGGACACGGTAAATTTACGCTCGCCATAGTCAAACACCCGCTCCATATTCTCATTGAATCCCAGATCCGGCACTATCCTGTCCGCCAGCTCTTCTGTGGTAATACCAAGCTGTGCCGCCGCAAACTCCAATGCTTTCCCTGCCGCAGCCTTCACCTGCTTAAATTTAAACTTGCGGGATATGCCGTCCACAATGAGAAGCGCCTGGGGCTGGGGATTCAGGGCAAGCGCCTGTACCGCTTCCGAGGCGATGGCTCCCCTGGCGGCGTTGGGCCACTCCTGAATCTGGTGGTGAAGCTTCTTCACGATATCGGCACCGCCGTGAATTGATGCCGCACCCAGCGTTTCTTGGATTCCGCTCCCGCCTCCATCCATTTGTCGAACAGTTCATTGGCATACACGGCAAATTCCCTTTCGTCCAACGCCTCCGCAAGCATGGCTCCGCTGGGACTGACGCCGCAGGGACTCATCCCCGCATAACACAGGAAAACCGCCTGCAGATAGTCTTCGCCCGCTTCCTCTCCGTTCTTTTTATGTACTGTGGAAAAAGGCGTCTCATAAGCCCATGCCAGGCTGCGCTTTTTATTGCCCTTGTGAAGCTCCTTCACCATGTCTTCGCAGGTGACGGCTTTTCCGCCTCCGGTGCTGCCCTCTCCGCTCACATGCAATGCCGTTTCCAGCAGCGTCCTCACCTTGCCGTTCTTTTCCTTTTCCAATGCCTCTGCCAGAACGGAATGATATTTCTCCTCATCCCATTTTAGCAGTACACGGATGGCAGTCTCCCGTTCCGCAGCCTTTTTAGAGGAAAGAAGCTTCAGCATGTCCTCCTCCCAGCCTTTCCGCCCATAGAGAACATTCAGCAATTCCTCCTTCACTGCCTTGGAGCTGTCCTGAGCATACCCCAGAAGCTCCGCTTTATTCTCCTCGGGATGCTCTCCCAGAACCTGAATTCCCAGACATCTCCCGCCGCTGCCCGTCTCCTGGAATGCCGTAAGCGTCTCCTCCCGCCTTGTCTCCAGGTATTCCAGGAATACAGGTTTTGCCGCTGCCAGGAACTCCTCTTTCGATTTATCCGAATAGAAGGAGTCATAAATATCCGAATATCCGTACAGCTGATGCTTCAAATCCAGTCCCTCCGAATCCACGGCCTTGAACAGGCGCTTTACGGTAGCCGCCTTAATTTCACTGCCCTCCCTCAGATGGTTGAAATTGCTTCCCCGATAGAGCATCCAGAAGGTTTCACAGCGGTTGCTTAGCGCATCATAGCCATAACCCTTCTGATAACTCTGCAGAATGTTCAGCGGCTTGCCGGCCCACCGGTTGCCGCAGGCTGCCAGTTTATCCTCGCAGGCATAAAGCGTATCCAGCTTTGCCTCCCCGTTCAGGTAATCCCGCACCGTGCTGCCCAGCTGGCTGTCCACAATCTCCACAAATGCCTGGACCACCTTGGACTGCTGCCTGTAGATCTCCTTTCCCATCCGCTCCTTGTACAGCTGGGGGTCCTCCGTCATCAGGATACCGTTCATCCGGTTGTATGTATCGAAATCCGCCCCGTTCATATATTTCAGGTAGGCGTCCCTGTTTCTTCCAAACTGCCCCTTCAATATGCCTGTCTTCCCCTTCTGGGCAGCCCATTTTATAAGCACGTTGCAATCCAGATTGAATATCTCGTCAAAGCTCCCGCCCTTTTCGCCGAGAGTTCCCCGCAGGTCCAGATTGTCCATCATGTCCAGCATATTTTCCCTGCCGGCCGCCAGGCAGATTTTCACCATATTTTTCAGCCTGTAAGACTGGGCATAGTTTACAAAGGCAGCACCGCCCAGAAGGCGAAGCATAAACCGATCCACCGAGCGATTGGAATGCGCCATCTTCAGAATTCTTTCATCTACATTATCACGATTTATTGCGCTTGCAATTTCGTCCATTTCCAACCTGGGCATCTGGTTCCTGTAGAGATTGCCAAGGCTGCTCACCAGGATATCTCCGTACTCCTTCAGAAGGGCGGCATCTTCCGTGCTGATTTCCGTCACAGGCCCGTTCTCCGCCTCTTCCTTCCCCAGCAGCCTGCCCACACCTGCCAGAATGCCGCCGGATTTGCCTTCCGTCCCTTGTTCCGCCAGCCTCACATTGCGGTATTTCATCCGGAAATAAGCTATCATCAAAATCAGTTTGCCGTTATCATACTTGTTCTTCTGGTAGCCGATGGCCTTTTTTATATTTTCCGGGTCTTCCTTCGCCACCTTTATCAGATTGGTTATCGCCTGGCGGCTGATCTGGTATTCGTTCATCCCGATTTTCGCGGCATAGACGGCAGCCTTTTTCTCCGGTTCTTCCAGGGGTACCATGTTCTCGTTAAAGGAATAATAGCTTCGTATGGGCAGTACTTCGTAACAGGTTGACTGTCCCACGGTAAACAGGATTTTGCCCAGTCTGAGCGCCTCCTCATTCCTTCCCCTGTTCATCAGTTCCTGCACCAGGGCACTCATTTTGCCGGCAATATCATCGGACACCTCGGACAAATCCCGAAAGGCCAGCTTTTCCACTGCCGATTCGTCCGCCGTCCCGTTCAGGAAATCCTCCATCTGGGTGATTTCCTCCGCCGCGAACAAATTCATCTGTTCCAGCGTCTCAATGACTTTGGTAATTCTTTGATTTTGTGGGTTGATCATATCTGCTCCTCCTTGCTGAATGACTTTGCGGTTCTTCCAAATACCGCCGCACTGCTGCCATCAGACCACGATGCCCGGCGGCATCCCGACTTTTCATGTCATCGCAGAAAGACCTGTCCCTGCTGTTGTCGCATCACTGGTTTTAAGCAGGGGGTTCCGGATAATAGAGTGTCAGAAGTTAAGTCCCGCGCAGCCCGCCGCGGCCTGAATATCCTGCTTATGGAATCTGGATTCATTATAGCACACCTCTTTCACCGTATCAAGCCTTTCTTCCCCGCTGGTCCCATGTGCAGCCCCTGACATGCCGCTTTGCAGTACAGGCAGACAGTGCTTCCATGGGGAGGTTTCCGCGGCATCCGGTCGGCAGTCAAAAAGCCGCTTTGCAGAGATTGACCATTCCGGCAACCTCTGATATAATTTGGGTATCCAGAAACGCCTGACACCGAAATCAAATCCTGCGTAATATGGCACAATTCAGATCCCGTTTTGTCCGGATTGTACGTTGTACGATAAAAGCTTATAGCGCGTATAGAAGGGAAATGTTATGATCGCATTACAGATTACTTCCATGAAACAATTTATGAACCACCTGCTGGTGGCAGACACCTTTGAACCCTTCCTGTTGGAGGAAGCCGTTATCAGCACTGCCAGCAACTTTACCATCGACGGACATGTCAATCGGGAATTTTACGAAAATGACGAGAACTCGCCGTCCCTGCCCGACAACGAATTCCGCCCCTGGAGCGAGCTGAAGGGGCTGTGCTTTGACCTCATCAAAGGAAAGCGCACCCCCCTCTTCTTCCGCTTCGTTCTGCATCTGATCCCCCAGAAAGCCGCCGCATTGCTGGAAAAGGAAAACTGCGGCGTATCCCCTTCCGATGTCAAGGCGCTTGTAGTCAATATCCGCTATGACGGCTCCAAGGCCATGCTCACCACCGGGACGGCTTATCACACCTTTCTCCTGTCCAGGGAACCGGATGCCATCTGGGACAGGGCTTTTCGAAAATATCTGGACGGAAAGGGCATCTCTTACGAAGAGCTTTAAACATACCATTGTCAGCTCTTCATTTTGGGACGAAAGATCAGGCTGGCCAGGTATCCGAAAATAAGCGCCGCAGAGGTTCCGACCGCCCCGGCCTTAAGGCCTCCGGCGAACACTCCCAGAAATCCCTGTTCGTCCACCGCCTCTTTGACTCCTTTCATCAGCACATTGCCGAATCCCAACAGCGGCACGCTGGCTCCGGCACCCGCAAATTCCTGGAAAGGTTCATACCATCCCAACGCCCCCAGGACCGCTCCCGTCACTACCAGCAAAACCATGATGCGCCCCGGCATCATTTTGGTTTTCTCCATCAAAATCTGCACAAGGGCACATATCAGCCCTCCCACCAAAAAGGCGTTTACATAGTCCGTCATCTGCTTTACTCCTTATCTTTCCGCCCCGCACGCTCTGCCTTCGGGCGAAAGCGCCAGAACCGGAACGCAATCCTTACACATCCTTTGGAATTGTGTAGAAATAGTATCCGCAAATTTCCGCAAATTATGTAAAGCCCTGGGGCGGGCAAAACCTTCTCCACACCCGAAAAAAGACTTTCGGAAAACAGCCTCCGGTACAGATGCCGTTTTTCGAAAGTCCCGCTGCTTAAATAACGTCCGCCGCTTCGTGGACAACCTGCCGAAGGCTCTTACCATGGCATTCTATTGTCCTGTGGGCATATTTTTCATACAGAGGAACACGCTCCTCATATACTTCCCGAAGCGTCTGGCCCTCCTTCAGTGTCACACCTCTGGCATTTAAGTCTCCCAGCCGGTCCGCCACTTCCTCATAGGGTAGCTTCAGGTAGATGACTATGCCTGTCTCCCGCAGGTGTTCCATGGCACCGCTGCCATAGATGACGCTTCCGCCTGTGGCGATAACGCTTCTGCGCTGGTTCAGGGAGGCATTCACATCATTTTCAATCTTCCAGAAGCCTTCCACGCCATGCTCCTCGATAAGCATATGGAGCAGCTTTCCGTATTGTTCCTGAATCACCAGGTCAGAGTCCACAAAGCGGTATCCCAGACGTTTCGCCAGAACCACGCCCACTGTACTCTTGCCTGCCCCGGGCATGCCGATCAACACGATATTGTCTCTGCTCATACCTCCGCCATAACCTCGACTTCGCACAGCACGTTCTTCGGCAGCGTCTTCACGGCCACACAGCTCCTGGCCGGCTTCTCCGTAAAATATCTGGCGTAAACTTCATTAAATGCCGCAAAATCGTCCATATCCGCCAGAAAACAGGTTGTCTTAAACACCCTCGTGTAATCGCTCCCGGCTTCGGCCAGCAACGCACCCACATTCTTCATTACCAGCTCCGCCTGCGCGGTGATGTCTTCTCCCTCCACATTGCCCGTAGCCGGGTTGATGGGAATCTGCCCGGACGCAAACAGCATTCCGTTTACAATAATACCCTGGGAGTAAGGGCCGATCGCCGCCGGCGCCTTATCCGTCGAAATCTTCTTTAACATATCCTTTTCCTCTTTTCCTGTAAATTTCTGTAACAGTTCAGACAGCCCCTCTCGCGAAGTCAAAATTGCGCTCTGTGCAATTT
>OFHN01001230.1_pt1 | contig 18953 bp, 18 predicted proteins | sample 1521321 | NCBI WGS metagenome assembly OFHN01 (sample SAMEA3504130, study PRJEB24116) | mouse gut metagenome | biome: mouse gut; feature: mouse-associated habitat; material: faeces | place: Denmark | collected 2011
TGGTAGCCGCCGTTGAATTGCACAACGTCGCCCACCTTGTAGTCCTTGCCACCTGCTGCCTGCTCGCTGTTCTTTTCCTCTTTTGCGAGGTCGTTCGCGTAGTTGAGCTTGAGCGTCATGGTGTGCATATTGTCTTTGAATGTGTGCGTGTCCTCGTCCACATAAAATGTCCGGGACAGCCCCAGCTCCGGGATAATGATATATACCCCAATGCCGGAAATGACCTCCGCAATTCCAACCGCCTCCACATTCAGCGTCCGCTCCGGCGTACTCTTTTCTTCAAGTATGCTGGCTATAAGGTCGTTCACCTGCGCGGTGGTGAGGCTTTCGTCCGGCTGGTCGATTTCTTGGAATACTCCAATCCTCTTTTCCAGCGCGGCGTTTTTCTTCTCCGCTACGGTCGTACCCTCTTTCGATACCATTTTCACGCGGGTTTTGATGTCCTCAATGCTCCGGGTATAAGAGTAGGTCGTAATGTTTTGCCCTACCTCGATTACCCATTGCATGATGTTCTCCCTCCGCGTGAGGAGGCTCAATTTTCCCTTGCTGCTGGCGACGTAATGGCGTATGCCCGTCGCGTCGAAGTCAAGGCTAAGAGCGTCCGCAATCGCGTCAAAAGCGGTCGTTTTGCTCTTTGTCAGCTCCGGGATTTTGTAGCTGCACTTTGCTACATCTCCCATTGGGAGGCCGAAGCGGGTGCAACAATCACGGAACACGTCGCTTGCGGTCTTGTTCTCGTAGGTAAAAGTATCTTTGTTGTTCGCCAAATAAATCCCGTTGTCATAGGCCGTGAATTGGAGCTTTTTCCTGTTGGTCTGCGTCTGTGTCATAATAATGCCCCGGAACAGTTCTTTGCCGTTGTAATTGAATAGGCACTGATGGCCTTTCTCAACGTCAATCCCGCTCCGGGCGTGTTTGTAACCGTCGTCGTCAATCAGTGTCGCCGTAAGCGTCCGGGCCGAGGAGCCTTTTCTACCTTTCCACTTAATCGTCTCGACAAGCTGGGTAACGTCGTAGCCCTGTTCGCCCTTGATGATAATTAGGCTTATTCCGTCCGCCATTGCCTCGCCTCCTTTATGGAATGGTTAAAACCTGCCCCGGATAAATTAAGTTCGGGTTTCCTCCGATAACTCCCTTGTTCGCGTTGTAGATTTTCGTGTACTGTGCCCCGTTGCCGTAGTATTTCTTGGCAATGTTCCAAAGGCAATCGCCGCTTTTGACCGTATAAGTCTTTGGCTGCACCGTGTTATCCACACGCGGCTCCTCTTTCTTCACCGTGGCCGCCTTTTTCGGTATGTCCACCTTGACCTGCCGGATTGTGATTTCCCTATACTCTTTCAGCGTAATGCTGTACTGGTATGTTCCGGGGTCGCCGCCCTCCTCGCTGTAATTGAAGTCCTCAATCGTGCAGTAGAGGTCTACCCCGCAGGCCGTCGCTATAAAGTGGACGGGTTTCTTGCTTGCTTTCCACTTGTTGATTTTCTGCACCAGTGTAAGCGGCTTTGTAATGCTGCTCACCTGCAATCCGGGGAATTTCGCCGCCGGAAAGAAACTCGAAAAGCTGAATTGCAGGGCCGGGCGGCTCTGCATTATAACAATTTCGCCCAGCCCCGCAATATCCATCGTGTCGTTACTGCTGCCGTTCTTTGTGGAAAAACTCTCTGGGAGGACGGGGAGCTGGATTTTCTCTTTCTCCGCATTGTACGTCAGCCACATTTGGTACTTAATACTCATACGACAGCTCTCCCTCCTCGTAAATTTCGTTTTGGATAATCTTCATCAAAACAGGCTTGAGGTATTCCGTGAGGATTTCAAGGATTGTCGCCTTGTCCGCCCCGCCGTTCACCTCGATTGTTCCGCTACCTGCTATCTCAAGCAGTATGCGCTTTACCTGTTCCGCTGCGTTACCCCGGTTATGGTTATCGTCTCCGCCGGAAATGACCTGTAGCGGCTGCCGCTTCTCGTTCAGTGCAGCTATCAGCCTGTCGGTTTCCCCGGTTGGGAATACCGTGCTGCCCTGCTGCCCCACAATAAGCTCCGGCCCGTTCTCTCCGGCAATAAAGTAGTCCGCGCTGTCGGTCGTCCCGGTTGCGTAGGTCGCCGCTGGCCGGGCAACAAGCTCCGGCCCCTCCTCGCCTGCGAGGAATACGCTCTCTGCGTTGGTGGTGCCGCTTGCGTGTCCGGGTACGCTACCGCTGGTATTTACCCTCACGTTGACGGTGGTGTTCGCGCTGGATAGGGCCGCCGTGACTGCGTTCGCAACCTCCTGCGCCGCCGCTACCGCTCCGCTCTTTCCGGCCCGGATTTGGTCGGCATACGAGCTGATGATGGAGCTTGCGGCTGCGCTGGCCTCCTCGCTCAAGTCCATACCGTCAATGGTGTCCTGCATTTCCTTTTCGATAGCGTCCATCTGCGCCGTGAAATCGGTCTGCCAGTCCGCCGTCATAGCGGCGACTTCCTGCTGCTTTGCGCTGACCTCTCCCACGGTGTTCGCCAGCTCTGCTACCGCGTCGGCGTTGCCGCTGTTAATTGCCTCGGCCATGCTTGCCGCCAGCCCAGCAGCCTCCTCGCTGCCGCTCTGCGCGTAAGCCATCAACGCCTCGTAGTTTTCCTGCGTTATTCCGAGGTCGGACGCGGACGTATTTTTCAGCGTCTCAATGTTGGCCCCGTAGCTCTCCCAATAGGCAAGCTGGCTTTCGAGGGCTGCCTGCGCATTCGCAACAGTCGCCTCCATGTTAGCCTCTGCCTCGTCAAATAAGCCGAACTGCCCCTCGAAGCTCTCAAGAGCCGCTTGGTACGCTTCATCGTAGGCCGCGCACAATTCCTCAACTTTGGCCCGGACGTTCTCGTATGCAACCGAAACAGCCTCCTCGTAGCTGGCCGGGCTTTGCGCCGCCTCCTCTGCCGCCTGCGCAACGTCCTCCCAATCGCTTTCAATCCCTTGCAGGGCCGCTTGGTTTTCTGCGTAAGCTGCGTTCAGTTGGTCGAGCGCGTCTTGGTAGGCCTCAAGGTCGTCCCACTCGCCGCCAGTCCAAAAATGGTCCCAGCCGCTCATGTTATCCATGCGTTCTTGTTCGAGCCGCACATTCTCCTCGGCCTTTGCTATTTCTTCCTCAAGATTTGCCTGTTCTTTGAGTAGGTCAACATACGCCTGTTTCTGTTCTGCCTGCCGTTCCTGTTCTGCCTGCGCCTCCGCCGCTTTCTTCATGGCCTCGACGCACTCCTCCGTACTGTTCGTAACGTCGTCGTAAGACAGTGCAAGGTCTGGCAGGTCGTTGTTGAGCTGGTCTATAACGGCTTTCATCTGCTCCTCTTGAGCTGCCGTCCTGTTGGTCGTAGAGGCCAAATCTTCCAGCTTTTGAATGAGCGATAGTGTTCCAACCTCTGTTTCGTCGATGGCACTCATGTTTTCCTCGTAGCTGGAAATCAGCTCGTCATGGCTCTGAATAAGAGCGTCAACCTCTGCTGTAAATTCCTCTACGGTCTGCCTGTTTGCCTCGAACGCTGCCGAAAGGTCGTCCACTTGGTACTTTAGTCTTAATGCCTCCTCCGAGGTTTCGCCGTACTTTTCGCAAGCCTCGTCATACTCTGCATTAAGGTCTTGCAGCTCGTAATACTGTTCGCGGGTGGCCGCTGTCATTCCCTCCGTCGCGCCCAAATCCTCTTGAAAAGCGTCAACAAGGAAAAGAACCGCCGCCGTGACCGCTGCGACTGCGGCTGCAATCGCTGTAATCGGCCAAATTGCCGCCGAAAGTGTTGTTCCAAAGAGGGCCGTTGCCGCTGTTGCTATGGCCGAGCCTGCTGTATATAGGGCAAATCCGGCAACAACGACACCCACACCTACGCCTATGGCCGTCAAAGCCTTTGTGACAGCCGGGTGTTCGCCAAGAAACTCTCCTATGCTCTCTACAAATCCTGCAAGCGTGTTAGACGCTGCCTCTGCCGCCGGGGAAATCGCTGTCGAAAAGGCTGTTGTGATGGAGTTGCCCGCCTGCTGCCAGCGGTCGCCCATCGACTGCGCCTCCTCCGATACCGTTCCCAGCGCGTCAGTCATGTTAAGAGTTCCGCCCTCGATATTTGCAAGGACAGGCAAAATGCTCGCCTCCAAGTCCTCGTACATCGTTCCGAAAAGCCCAACAGCCGCTGCGTTCCTTTGCATTGGGTCGTCCATTTCGTTGAGCGCGTTGACTACTTCAAAAAAAGCTGTTCGCGCCGTCTCTCCGCCTGCCGCAAATTTGTCCGACATTACATCGGCATTCATTCCAAGCAGTTCAAATGCCTCCGTGGTTGTTTCGCTGCCGTCCTTTGCACGGATATTGAACTCTTTTACCGCGTCACCTACTTTGTCAACGGAGAACACGCCTGCATCTGCGCCGTCTACAAGGCTCGACATAAACTCCTCCGCCGAAAGGCCAAGGGCTGCGTATTGTGCCGAGTATTCGTTCAGAACGTCCAGCAAATCTCCGTTTTTGTTTGCGCCGTTCTGTGCGCCGATTACAATAAGGTTATAGGCCTCCTCTGCGGTAACTCCAAAATTCTTCATCAATGCGCTGGCTGTTCTTGAGCTTTCTGTAAGTTCATAGCCAAATACATCGTTCAGCACGAGGCCTGCGCTTGTGGCCTCCTCCAACGCTTGCCCGGTAAGCCCCGTCGCCGTCTTTACAGCAGTCATTCCAGCCGCAACGTCGTTAAGATTCTCCGCGTGTGAAGAAGCGAACATATTTGTTGCGCTCGCCATTAGGTTGTCAAGCTCTTTGCCTGTCGCTCCTGTGGAGGCGACGATAGTTTTTTCCGCCTCCGAAAAACTCTCTGCCATTTCGTAGGCCGCAACAGCAATGTCTTTGAGTTTGTCTACTATTCCAGCAGCCGTGAGTGCGCCTGCTATGGTGGAAATGGCGTTACTGCCTTTGTCCCCGCCTTTCTCCGCCTCCTCTGTAGCTTGCTCTGTGGTCTTTGAAAGTTCCTCCGTAGCGTCGCTGGCCTTGCCGTTAGCCTCTGCAAGAGTTTCCGCCGCGTGGCCTGCTCGCTCTGCTGCCGCTTCAAGCTGCGCAAGGTCGGTTGTCCCGGAGGCCATCACATCGTCGTAGGCCTGTAAAGCGTCTGCGGCTTCTTTCTGTGCGGCCTCTAACTCGTCCATAGCCTCTGCCGCCGATGTGGCGGCTTTTGCAAGCGCGGCTTTGCTCTCTGCCGAAACATCTTCGTTGTCTGTGAGCCTCGCCGTTGCAGTCGCCGCCTCGTCCATAGCCGCCCCCAGCTTCTCTTGTATCTCTGCCGTTGCGTCTATGCTTTTAGTGAGGCTCTCTGCCGATTGTTCGCACAACGCGAACATTTTCTCTTGCTCTTGTAAAGCGTCAGCGGATTTCAGCCCCATATCTACCAATTCCTCGGTAAAGTAAACTGCCTCAAGAGCGGACTTGCTGTATTTGTCCGCTGCCGCCGTCCAATGGTCTGTCTGTGTTGCTGCGTCTCCGGCTGCGGTGCCGATGTCTGAAATCGACACCGCAACGCCGTCAATACTTGAAACTGCCGAAGTTACCCCGCCAGAAATACCATCAAAGGCAGAGTTAGCGACCTCTCCGGCTCGCTCAAATTGCTCCGCCATGCTTTGGCCTCTATCAGCCAGACTGCCGAGCTTGTCGCTCATTTCATCTACGAGCTTAAAACGTGCAAGTAAATCGGCCACTACCTACCGCCTCCTCCCTTTATGGTATCGTGCCGTACTGGTCTCGCGTCCTCCTGCATTTCGGAGGCAATATAGAATAATTGCGTCGGGCGGCTCATTTTCTCAAATTCCTCTGGGCGGAGGTTATGCCTCTGCCACATAACGTGTGCCCAATACGCAACGCTCCCCGCCTCCTCGATTAGTTTTTTGCGGCTTCAAGCTCCTCATCGTCGTTTACTGCGCTTGTGAGGCCGAGGGCCTGCATAACAATCCGCAGGACGTGCTGGTATTCGTCCGCCTTGCTGAATACCTTGAGCGGCATATCCGTTACGTCCACGCAGTTGTAATAGGCCATAAGTTCTTTGTCCTTGAGGTTTGGAAACTGCAACGCCTCGACGACAAGATGGCGGGACGCTCTGGCGTTGTCCTTTTCGGTTTTCCAAATGACCTCTCCTTGATATACGAGCGGGTTCCCTTTCTTGTCGGTCGCCATGCTGTGTTTGCGGTAAGCGTCATTGATTTTGTTGATTTCCTCCTGCGTCAACACCTTAATCTCGAACTGGATTACGTTGCCCTCCTCGTCCTTGAAACTCTCCGGGCCGGGTGCTGTAACAACTTCTGCCTCTGTGCTGCGCATAAAATACTTGAGGTCTTTCTTAATGGTTTCTGCCATGTCGGTTTGCTCCTTTCAAAACAAAAAATAAGCCTCCCACGCGGGGTTTCCACGCGGGAGGCAACGGCCTTTAATTTCTTACAGAATGTCCTTTGCGTTGAACGAAATCGCGTCCTCCACGACCTGTCCGCCGCTGTCGAGCATTGTGAGTGGCAAATCGCCCGTGAGGACGCATCCTACGCAGGTGACGGTGTTGGTGCCGTACATCTTGTAGTAGTCGCTGTTCTTGTCCTCCATAATGCCCTGTATCGTCATTTCCGGGGTTTCGTGGCTCTGCTGGTACTCCTTGATTTTCTCCTCCAACCACTTAGAGGAGCGGCGACGGGTGATAGTACCCGTGATGGCGTAACCGAGCCAACGGCTGCTTGGTGTCAGCTCTCCGAGCTGTCTCCCTGTCCAAACGTCCGGCGTGAATTTGATTTCGCACTTGATACTGTCCGCAATCTCTACGCCGTCCAAATAGACGTGTCCCTCGCGGAGGGAAATCGGTGCATGATTGTATTCCATCTGTTATCCTCCTCTCTTATCTCGTGGTGATGGTGAAATAGAGCTTTTCTGCGCTGTCCACGGCCTGCAAGCCCACATTGAAGTAGGTTTCGTCGTCTACGCTTGCCTCCCTGTCTACGAGGAAATCCTCGTCATAAGACACGTTGGTAATGGCCCCAGCGTCCTCGAACTGGCGAAGAATGGTCTTGCCAATGCCCTCCATGATGTCCCAGCCTGTCGCATTGTTATCGAACTTGTTAGGCGGGAAATTGAGCTGCACGGCCTCTTGGAACGTGTCGAACACGCGGATAATGCGGTTCTTTCTGTAGCTGCGGTCTTTCTTGTCCGCGAACGTGGTGAGGCTGTTGATGTCGTACTCGACAACTACCTCGTCATTCTCATTCACAGAGAAAAAAAGCTCCCCGGCGTTGATGGCGGCGATTGCCTCCTCATTGCTCTTGGGGTCTACAACAGCAGTAGCTCCGGCGTAGAGAATGTAGGTGAGGCTTTCCGTGTTGCTGGCCCCGGCTGTCGCTCCGGCTACCCACGCGCAAGCCTCCGCACGGTTCAGCACGTCGCCGTTGAGGGAGACGCTGTTGGTCACGTTGATAACTCCCTCGTAGTTCATGCCCGGCGCGTCCGGCATAACCACCTGTACGCCTTTGCCCATGTTGTCGCGCATATACTTGATTTTGGTGAGGGCCGCCTGCTTGACGTTCTGCGCTCCCTCTCCGTTGAACGGGAAACAAACGGTATTGAACTTAACGCTTTCCCAAGCGTCGATGAAGTCCGTAATATCCGTGTTCGCTGCCTCCTCGTCGGTGCCGCCTGTGAGGTTCGTCCCCGCTGCCTCTCCAAGGTCGCCCGCGCCAGTAAAGGTGATATACGGGTTATCCAGTGCGATAAGCTCCTCAACGGTGTGCAGGCCCTCGTACTCCGTAACCTTGCTGCCGTCGAGGTGGATAATCACGTCATATCCGCCCAGCGGGTTCGCGTCCACTGTAACGGTAAGCAGGTTGCCACGGCTGCCGCCGTGCTTTGCGGTGGCGGTCAGCTTGTTCGTAGCAGGGGTTTCCTCGCCGGAACCGCCCTCAACTTCCGCGCCCTCATTGGCTGCCATTGCTGCCAGCTTCATAGTGATGTCCGCTGTAGCCTCTTTGCCCTCCGTGAGAATGTAGACGTACACGGTGGTCGCCCTCTTGAACGCCTCCCGGATAAGCAACATCTGGCGGTTAGGGTCGTCGTCGTAAATGCTGTAGCCGAACGTGGCCGCCGCCACGTCCGGGCTTGCGCTCGTCAGCTTAATAAACTGCTTTGCCGGGCCATAGGTCGCTTTCGGGAGGGGAACAATCACGGTGCCTCGCGTTCCGTTGCTGATTACCGCGTTCTCTCTGCCGCTCTCGAAATTGATATAGGTTCCCGGACGTACCTTGCCTACGAGCTTGTCAAATCGTCCTCCGGCCATCTTATTTCACTCCTTCCTTTTTCCACGCCTCAATGTGCGTTCTCATTTCATCGACGGTATATTCCCCCGTCATTCCGTATGTCGCGCCGACGAATGTGCTGGTGGAAACTCCGAAAAGTTCCAAGCAATTCGCCTGCAATTTCTCGATTGCGAATTTCTTTTCGGCTCCGGCCTGCGCCGGGGCCTTTTCATTCGCAGCCGATTTTGTTTTAACTGCCATGTTTATCCTCCTTATGCTCCGGCTCTCCGCCGGAAGAATTTAATGGAATAGAGTAGCTTTCCAGTGTCTCCGCGTATGTGTCCGAAATGGTCTTGCCCGATTGCATGAACACGTCCACGTTGAACGCCTGCGCCCTTGTTGCGCCGTCTGCTACGTCCTTGTACGGCCTCCGGCTCCGCCAGCTAATGGTAAGCTGCGCGGCCCCGTCGTCCAGCACCTTGAGCTGCGGGTCGTTCACTCTTACCCAACTCCCCTCAACCTCGCTGCCGTCCGTCTCTATCAACGGAATAAGGTTCCGCGCCGCCCGTATCGCCGTCATAACGTCATGGCCGATTGAATACGCACCCTGCCCTGTTTTATGGAACAGTTTGATATACCAAACATAGTCCATATTGTAGGTGAGGAACGTCTCTCCGCCCGTGTCTATCTCCGGCGTGGGGAAGTAGGCCGCCGGAACGCAGAAGTGCCTCGGCACGTTCCAGTAGTACGGAGACGGGCCTCCGGCGCGGTCAAGCACGAACTTTATAATGCTCGCCATTTCCTGTTCAAGCACCTTTATCCTCCTCCCTCTGTCAGCCGCCGAAATAGCGGTCGAGCCAGTCTTGTAATTTTGCCTCAAGCAGCTCCGGGTAAATCTTGTCGAGAATGCGCAACGCGCTTTCCCAATAGTGCTTGCCCTCTACCCAATGCTGCTTTAACAGCATTCCGGTTTCTGCCGCTGGGTCATAGATGAAGCGGTCGCCCTCCCAATACCCCGGCACCCAACGTCTCTCTACGCCTTTGGTATTCGTCCAGTGGCCGTCATTCACATACCCGGCGTAGTCGAGGCTCGTTCCGACTTCCAGTGTTAGGCCGCCGTCCGTCAGCTCCCATACGTTTCCGTCCGCGCCTTTTTCAAAGCTGGCGAGGAGCTGTCTGCTGTCCAGCACTTTCCGCCTAACGATTTCGTCCTGTAATATCCTCAAGAACTCGTTTCCAAGTCCCTCTAAAAACAGCTCAAACTCTTTGCGAAAATTGCCCTTTGCCGCTCTCTCTACACTGCCGAAAAACTCCTTGAACTCCGACATATCAATCTCAACAACGCTGCTCATAGGTGCCTCTCCTCTCCAATCTTCTTAATGTAGACAAAGAGGTGGTGTCCCCGAACATTGATAGGCTGCTCCGCCGTGTATTCCAGCCCGGTCGCGCAATCCACAATCTTGTCGTTGAGGCGCACGTCCGTACCGATAGGCAAGGTGAGTTTGATTTTTGCGTCCATGAGGTTCGCCGGGGCCGTCTGCGTAACGGTCACGCTCGCAGAGCGCACACCAAAATGGCACGTCTGGCCGCTGATGTCCGGCTCCTCCGGGTGCGCAAAAGAGGGCGATGCTGGGAGGTTATACCCCGGTGAGCTGTCGTCCTCTTGTATGTGGTATATATCGCAAGTGTGGTTTAGGAGACTTTCTAAGCTCATGGCCCACCTCCTAAAGCCGCCTCATACGGAGGGTTATCCCGTTGCGCGGTTCCTTTACAACAAAGTCGTCCAACAGGGCCGCAAGGTCTAATCCCTCTATACTTATTTGGCTGCTTTCGCTGGTGTAGCTGTAGTCGTCGAACGTCTCCGACTTTACTTCTTTCGCCGCGAGTACGGCGTTGTGGCCGTAGGCCTCCGACAGTATCATTACTGCCGTCTTAACCGCCTGCGGCAACTCCGGAATATCCTTGAAAGAGTTATGCGTGTATGTGATTACATACTGCTCCGCTCTCGCAATGTCCACGGCCAGCCGTGCGTCGCTGCGCTGCTGTACCGCTGGTATCTCGGAGTATTCCCGTACTTCCTGCGGCGTTACCCACGGTCTTTCCGCCATAGCGCACCTCCTCCGGTTTAATTGTCCTGCAATTCAGTCATTGTAGGGCTGCCGTAATCGACTTCCCCCTCGGTTTCCTCGTCGCCCAGCTCCTCCTTGAGCTTTGCGATAATGTCCGCCTTTTTGGAAATCCCCTTGAGGTTAACGCCTTTATAGGCTGCGTAGGTTTCCAGCTCCGGCACCGTCATTTCGTCGAGCGTCTTGCCCGGCTCCGGGTCTTTGGGCGGCTCCGGGGCCGCCTCTCCCTCTACGAGCTTGAAATACCCGGTGGCTACCGCCTCGTCAGCGGTAGCCTTGTCCTCCACGAACACGTCCGGGTTCTTCTTTGTGGCTTTCACCACGCCGCAGTAAGAGAGTGCCTTTGTCAACTTCAAATGGTAACTCATGGCTACGCTCCTCCTCTCTTACTTGAGGCCCTTTATAATGGCCGTAGCGTCCAGCTCCTCGATAATCGGGTCATAGTCCAGATGGGTAACGTAGAAACGCTTATCCATCATAATGGCCTCTTTGCCCTCGGTGGTCTTGCGGATTTGTACGCTGTAGGTGTTCACCACGATAAGGTTTTTCGGGTCGGTCAGAATGATAGTTCCATCGTCGAGGGACGGGCATTCCACAGCAGGAATACGGGCAGGGGAGGAGTAAACGCTCTCCGGCACCGCGCCGCCTGCGCCGATAACCTTGTTCAGCAGGAACAACTCCCACTCCTGCGCTCTGCGGGGAGACATCAGCCAGCGCAGCTTGCCGTTGTTGTACTTGTTCGGGATTTGCGCCAGCGTCTTGTAGAACAGGTCGAGGCTCATGCTCGTCTCGCTCGAAGCGTCGTACACATGGCCGCCGTTGGAAATCTGCTTAATCCAGCCATCGTTGATATACAGAAAATCGTGGTCGGGGTCGCTGGTTGCGGTGTCCTCGTCGCCGTTGAGGTACAAGTCCTCAAGGTCAATGCCGAGCTGGGTAGTCATAAGGTTGGTGACAATCTGCTCGAAGTTCTGGCCCTCGATGTTCTCACGCAGCGTCTCCTCGGTGATTTCCCACGGGAGGCGTACCGCTGTGGTAGCGTACTCGATTTGGCTGGTCTGCACATCGGCCCTGTAGCCGTCGTCGGTGTTCTCCGTCTTTTTACGAAGAATACGGCGGCCAATACCGATTTTGTCCACCTCGCCCGTCTTTGCGGTGCGCATTTCGTGGCGGACAAGGCCGCCGAGGTTGGTGGCCTCAAAAGTCTGCTGAATGAACTTTTTCGCCTGTTCCGGGTTCAGCAGGCCGGACGTAAGAGCGGTCGTCTCAATGGCCGCTTTTCTGATGATGTCGTTGTTAGTAGGCATAATTTACTTTTCCTCCTTGTTATGTGAAATTAGAGAATGCCGTGCAGGTAATGTTGCTCACCCGCCGACTTTTCGACGTTGCTGCCGAGGTTGCTGGGTAGGCCCTTGCTTTTCAGCAGGGGCGCAACTGCGCTCTCAACCGCTTTTGTAATCATGTCCTCCACCTGTTCGGCGGTGACGTGTTCCTGCTGCGGCTCAAGAGCCTTTGCGACAGCTGCCTCCACCATTGCGTTAATGCTCTCCGGGGTGATAGCCTCCTCGGACTTCTTGACCTCTTTCTCCTCTTTCGGAGTTTCGGCCTCCTCACCCTTTTTCTTGGTGTCGTCGGTTTCCTCTGCCGCAGTCGCCTTTGCGATTGCCGCCTCTAAGGATTTCGCAACAATCGCCTCAACTTCCTGTTTTGTCACTTCTTTGTCCTCCTTTTCGGTTTTGGTTTCGTCGCCGCCCGGTTTCTCGGTTTCCTGCCCGTCCTTTTCTTTGTCCGGGTCGTCCTCCTCCGGCTCCGGGTCGTCGAACTCCTTGATGAACGTGCCGAGGCTTTCATAAATCCCCGTCAGCGTTTCCTTGTTCTTGCCACTCATTTTCTTTCCGGCCTTTGCTACCCGCTCCGGCTGGTCTGTATGAATGGCTTTCGTAATGGGTTCCTTGCCAGTGAGAATGTCGGTAATAATGGCGTTGAAGTCCTCAAGGCACTCACGCACCTTTGCCTCGTCCGCCTCGAATTGCCACTTGCCCGTGTATGGGTCGTAGTGCTGCAAGGTGTCTTGCAGGGAGTAAAACGCCTCCCAAAAGAGATTGCCCTTGCTGCGCTCCGCGAAAAGCTCCGCTACGGCTCCCTTTTCCACCACGTTCAGCCCAAACGCCTTTGCCAGTTGCTTCAATAGCCCTTTCTTCTCGCTGGTTTCCTGCTTGCTCACGTTATCCAAATTCACGTCCTCCTCGCTATAGTTTCCGAGGCCGCCCATCGAAAAGCCTGTGATTTCGCCTTTTTCAATGCCCTCCCACACGCTCTCGTCGGCAACCTCAACAGTCATAAGCCACGTCCCCTTTTGGATTGCCTCTCCGTCTATCTCAAAGTCCGCTTTAGCAATCCAGCTTTCTACTACGGCTGCGCCGTCCAGTGGCTCAAAACTATGCTGCAAATCAACCTTGTTCCCGTTTTTTGCGAACCAGTAGGCCGCTTTGGTGATTTCGCCCTCGGTCATAAAATTGCCGTGGCTGTCCTCCTCCATCGGCTCATAAACAATCCCGGTGACGTAGTGGTTGTCTGCGTCCGCCTTGACAATTCTGCCGTAGGTGGTAAATGCCGCCTTACCGCCGTCCGCTTTCTTCAAGAGGAATGTCCTCTGATTTGCCGCTTTATCGACGAGGGAAACGAATTGGATTTTCGCGTCCGTGATTTCGTATGCTTTCTCCAAGCCCTTTCTCATGCCCTCTCTCACCTCCTTTCAGCGGCTTTGAAAAAATATAAAAAGCAGCGTTTCCGCTGCTCTTTACCGTGTCCTGTTTCGTGTCGCCACGAAAACGCTCTGAACGGCTCGAATTTGCCGTTGTTTATCTGAATGGGTAAATCTATACCCTAACCTCTTTCGGACGCTCCTGCGCCACGAGGGGCAGCATGAGGGCTATTCTTCCTCTATGCCTGCCTTTGCTTTATTCTTTTTGTCCAGCTCTTTCTCCCAATCGTCGTCCATAGCGTCAATAGCCTCCTGCTGCAGGCGTTGTCTTTCCTCCAATGGGAGGCCGAGAATATCCTCGCTGACGACTGGCTGGCAAATGCAGTGACAGTTAATGCTTTCCTCCGGGGGTAAATTCGTGTCACGGGGGTACATAGGGTAGTGTGTGCCGCCTTTTATCCCCGTCAAAACAAACGGCTCATTCACGGGAACTCGCTGCCCGTTCATGTCCTGATGGTTTTTCCGTGGGTCGTTTCGGTATGAGCCAGTGTGTTTCCACATCTTCTCGCCTACTGCCGGGGATTGCATGAATGCCTCCTGCTGCGCTACACTGTGCGCTCGCAGCACTTCCGTCAATGCGGCTCTCCGGGCCTTGTAGTATTCGTCCCGTATGCCGCTGTCAAGGATAGCACGGGTAAACTCCGCTACGCTGCTGCCGTTTTTCAGCCCCTTTTCGAGTATGCGCTCTATCTCCGTATGGCTGTTGAGCTGCATAATGTCTCCGAGGTCTTTGCTCCAAGACTTCACCCACGCCGTTGTTCGCTTTGATACCTGTTTCAGTTTGAGGTCTTTGTCCGTCTGCGCAATATAGTAGCCCGTAAACTCCGGCATAAACTCCGCCAGCAGCTCCGAAAAGATAGTCGCCAGTTTGCTCATAAGCTCGTCATTTAGCTTTACCCCCGGCCAAATATCCGCCGCAAAGGTTTCAAGGTCAACCGCGCCTTTTGCGGCTTCTATGATATAGTCTGTCTCCAACGCCTCCGCTACCCGCTCCTCCATATCCTCTAAGTAGTCGATTGTCTTTTGGGGTTTTGCGTAGCCCTCCTCCTCAAGAGCGTCCGCGAGGCTGTCGTCCGCCTTTTGGATATATGCGTCGATGGCCTTAATGAGGGGCTTGCACTCTAAGCACATAATCACTCCCCCTTATCCATCTTGAGCAAAAGGCTCTTAACCTCTTTCATCACAGCTACAACAGCGTCGTCGTGGCTGGCCGCCGCCTTTTCAATCTGCTTTTGCAGGCTCAACGTAAGGCCGCCGAGGTCAAAGCCCGTGCCGCTACCCTGCGTCTTGCTGTAGGCCAGCGGTATGTCGCCCCATTCCTCTGGGTAGTCCTCCGCCTGTTCCCCATACGCCTCGTAAATAATCCGTTTGGCAAAATTCGGGGTAAGCCCTCCGGCGTTGTTCGCAACGGTAAGCAGCTTGTAAAGGTCGTCCGGGTTCGTAATGTCCGGCTCAAGGAAATAACACTCGACGTATTGGAAACGGTAGCCGTTCAGCAGGCGGTTGTTAATCGCCCACGCGAGGCTCTTGCGCTCCGGCTGGAACACCTGCTCCTCCGTAACCTCCTGCGCGGTCTGCGCCGTGGCCCGGTTGAAGTCCGTCGTATATCCAACATAAAGGTCGGGTAGCTGGAACGAGGATTGCACCTTGCGTCGATTGTTGTCGAGGTAGTCTTGGAAAAGCTCGTCTTTCTGCAAGATGGAGGCGAGGTCTTTGACCTCTATCTCCGGCTTTTCCTGTTGGTCGAAGTCTGTCCGAGCGTCCGTCGCCTCCGTCTCCAAAACGATAAAAGCGTGTTGCCCAGCCTCTCCCTTGATGTCGTTCATGTACTGTTGCAGCTTTGTAAAGCTCTCGTCAGTGAGGGTGCCGCCCTTAACCATAATCATCAGCGGCGTATGCCGCCCGTTGATGAAATAGTTGTTGTTCAGCGTCTCCGCTCTCCGGCTGCCGTCCACTCCAAGTACCTGCCCTATCCAGCGCACGGTGCCGTATGGCTCTGTTCCAATGGTAAATTCCATCAGCTCGTTTGCCTGCCATTCGAGGTCAAGGCTTTCGCCCTCCGCGAGGTATTTGCCGTCGCGCAAGTCCATAATGCGCGGGTCGCCAAATTCCTTGAAATAGACGGTCTTGCCGCCGATTTCCTGCTTGTACTTGCAGTAGCGTTTCTTTCTCTCAAGCTCCTGCCCGTGGTGGTAGTAGGTGGTGGTGATATAAGGGTCGAGGGGCCGGGTCTTTGTTATGGTCGGCGTTTCCTTGATGAACTCAATCTGCACAACCTCGTCGGCCATATTGCGTATAACCTCAAGGTAGGCAATACCGTAGGTTTCCCGCGCCTCGATGATGTCCTCGAACACCTCTTTGGTGTCCTGCTCGATGTTCAGCAGCTCGATTATCTCCTCCGCCCGACTGAACTCCGCCGCCATTTCCGGCGTTTCCTCCACGTCCTCGATATACCTAACGCCTATGCCAAAGCCTGCAATATTGTTCTTGTAGGCCCTAATGCACTGCGGGAGAATGGTGCTGTTCTCTACGAGCCGCGCCAGCCCCCGCATATCGTTTCTCGACGTTATCCAGTCTCCGGCGTTGTACGCCTCCTGCGTCGTAACCTGTACGGAGGTTTCCGCCTTTTCTACCGGGGCCTCCTGCGCCTTTATAATGCGTACTTCCATTTTCGTAGGCTTACCTGTCGCCATTCTTTCTCACCCCTCTCTTTTTTGGTGGTTTAACTGGCAAGCAAAGGAGCAGAACGCAGTCCGCCTCGTCTGGGGACGGCTGCCCTCTTTTTTTCATGGCCTCTTTGCTTTCCACTCGTATCTTGCTTGTGTCTGTCAGCCCGTACTTGCGCCCGGATAGCTGCGCTACGAGGTCGTCGTCGTCCGGGAGTATCAGCTCCACGGGCTTTCGTTCCCCCGTCTCCGGGTCAAAGGGCTGTAAAAGGTTCTTGACCGTCGCCATCATGTAGGTGGTGCTGTCATAGTAATATTTGTGCGGGAGCCTCTGGCCGAACTTAACCGGGTAAACCTCAAGCCACCAAAACCGCTCCGGGTCATTCCGCTTAATCTGCCTTAAACGGTCTGTAACGCCTCCGCCGAGGCCGCCGTCGTCTATTTTGACTGGTATCGGGTTTTCCAGTTTGTACCGCTTCACGAGAAGTTCCCCAAGCAGTATGATGTCGTCTGCCGTTTTCATAAGGTCTTGGCCGTGCCGCTTCTTGTAGAACGTCACTTTTTCGTCCACCTTGTAGCCGATTACCGTCTTGTCGTCTCCAAACCGGGCTACGTCGCACCCTATATGCACTAAATCCGGGGTTTTCTGGGGAGAAAACTCCGTCTGAATTGAGTTTTCTACGAGTGAAATAGGAATAAATATGTCGTCCTCTTGCAGCGGGAAGTCTCCGGCGACGCGCACTCTGAATACGTCGCTGTCCTCTCCGTACATTCGGATAATGGTGTCGATAAAGTCCTGCGGTACTCGCTCGCTCTTGCGCCCGTCAATGTGGAATGTCGAGTAGCTGGCCCTGTTCTTATTGTGGCTCTCATAAAAAAAGCCCGACAACTGCGTCGGGTTTCCGCACATCAGCAGCCGCGCCCCCGGCGTTGAAAGTGCGCCGAGGACGGGTTCAAAAATAGCGTCGTCTACGCCGCTGGCCTCGTCAATGATGTATAGCAGGTGTTCCGCGTGAAATCCTTGCAGCGCGTCCGGCTTGCTGGCCGTTCTCGCTACTGCGAACCATTCCTCCGGGTAGCCCCGCATATACAGCTTTTCCTTAGTCCATACCAGCTCGTTCGCAAGTGCCTTATTGTTTCTTATCCACTTGCTGACCTCCGCCCAAAGAATATCAAAGAGCTGGTGCTGTGTCGGTGCCGTGCATGGTATCTTTGGAAAAGGGTGGGTACATATAAACCAAATGACCGCCCACGCCTCCACCGCGCTCTTTCCTACGCCGTGGCCGCTGCGGACGGTCGTCATTGGATTGTTTGCTACGCTGCGTAGTATCGCCGCCTGCTCCGGGTCGGGCTTTGCCATTATAACGTCCTCGGTAAATTCTACCGGGTGTTCTGCGTAGTACAGTATCGCGTCTCCGTCAAGCATTGCCCTCCTCCTTTCGCTTTTGATACGCCGCTATGATGGTGTCCGCAAGCTGCGTAGGACCGCTGTCCCGGCCCTTGCTGCTTTCCTCCTCTAAGGTGCGGTTTAGTCTTTCGAGGTCTGTTGCCATTTTGATATACTCTTTTACGTCCTTTGGGGACATATCCTCGACTGACAAGCTGGCGAGGGCTTCAAGGGCTTTTTTCTGCACCTGCATTGCTATCCCGATATGGCGTTCGGTCATTGCCTTGCGGTCTTTGACCGCTTTGGCTCTGGCCTCTTTTTCCAGTTCGTTGTCGTATGCGCGAACGCGCTCCGTCCAATTCCACTGGCTACTCCAACGCCCAATGAGGCCTCTGCTTTTGTTTAACGATTGTGATACCCTCGTTACACTCCGCTCCGGCCCCATATCCCGGTAGGTGACAAATGCCTCATACGCTTGTGCGCTCTCGCCCTTTTGACGTTCCCACGGCTTATCAGTCCATTTTGGCATTGTCCTCCTCTCCTTTACTGGCCTCCGGCTATTCCTCTAAGCCGAACATCTTTTTATAATAATCCACCTTTCCGGCCAGCTCCTCCTGCATAAGGCCGTAGAAAGACTGGTTATTTATCTTCTTGTTGATACCAGCAACTTGGTTGAGGCTCTGGAAACACCCGCCCGTGCCTATCTGTTTCATCAGCTCCGTAGGCTCCGGGTTCTTGCCGTTCATCAGCATACACAGGTTGTAGTCGTTGCCTTTGAAGCCCTCAAGCCCGTCTATGCCGCAACACGCCATGCTGTCTCCCATTGCCCGGAGGCGGTTCTCTCCGGCGTAGAATTTAAGGCCGTTGCGGTGGCACTCTGCCCGGATTGCCTCGAAGTGTGGCCGTAGTACGTTCAGCGGGTAACAATGGTCGCCGCCGATTTTTACCATGCCTTTCTTGCCCTTGTAGAATTTCATGCCCTCGACTACTACGCCATAAACACCTGCCGCCGCCAACCGTGGAATGTTCGCCATAACGTCTTTGAAAACCTCCGGCATATAAGGCTGTATTCTCACGATTACCCGCTGCACTCTGGCCGCGAGAGTTTCTACCATTTTCAGCCGCTCCTCGTAGGGCGGTGTTCCCGGTTCCAATGGGTCGTACTTGCTGCATACCATACTTACCTGCACGACGCAGTTGCATTGCGCCAGCAGGTCGAGGTATTCCGGGTCTACAACGAGCTTGCCCTTTGTGCTGACGACGAATGGGTATTTTGTCTCCGCCAGCAGCTTTAAGCACTCGTAGGAGGCGCGGATATTCTTCTCGATGGGCTGGAATGGGTCGCTCATTCCTCCCCAATGGATAGGAATATTCCAGTCGCACCACGCCGTCTCCCGGCCCCTCTTTCCCTCGACGAACGAGCGCAGGGCCTCTACGGTTTCGTCCCGCTGTATCTTTGAAATGTTCTGCTTCTTTTGGGCGAAGCAGTATTTACACCCGTGGCTGCACCCCTTGTAGGTGTCGAAGCGCACGGGGAGGTTGCATAAAATAACCTGCGAGCCGCATTTGCACCCCATTATATCTCCCCCTTTGCTTTCTGTATGATTACCTCGATTAGGGCCTCTTTGCCGTAGTCTTTGACGTAGGCTTTCAGCTCCTCTTGGTCTGCCTTGTCGAATGTGAGACTTACGTTGAACAGCTCCTCGATGGCCCGTAGCTCCTCGTCCACGGTTTCGCCGTCGATTACCTGGTCGATTTCGTAGTG
>OFHN01001252.1_pt1 | contig 18612 bp, 23 predicted proteins | sample 1521321 | NCBI WGS metagenome assembly OFHN01 (sample SAMEA3504130, study PRJEB24116) | mouse gut metagenome | biome: mouse gut; feature: mouse-associated habitat; material: faeces | place: Denmark | collected 2011
GCCGCCCTGACGGGCGGCTTTTTCTGTCGTTCTCCCCTCTTGCCAAATGTGGCACATCTTGTATATTTTGGCGAATCATAACGCTTTTTCCCACATCATGCAGTATAAAATACTATCCTGTACACAGATTCGCCCTCTTTCGGCGGCAAGCGGCTTCGTTTCCGGGCGTTTTCCGTCTTTCTTTTCCGCCGTTTTTCCCTCTGCTTTGCGGTTTCGACAGCCACCCTTTGACACCCTCCGACACTGGCAATATTCCCCAAAGCAAAGAATGGGAGTTTATGCAAATTCACTGCATTTCTACACACAATTTGTCTGGCGAATGGCTCTTGTCACCCCTCTGTTTCTGTACTATAATCAACCTAAAAGCAAGGAATATCTGCATAATCATTCACAAAACTACAATCAAATTACAATCGGAGGGATTCATTTTGAGCCAAAATAAAATAAAAGTGCTGTTAGCAGATGATAATAAGGATTTTTGCGATGTTGTAGCCGGACACCTCAACCAGCAGGAAGACATGTCCGTCATTTCTGTTGCCGTGGACGGCATTGACGCGATGAACAAAATACGCGATACCCGTCCGGACGTTGCCATCATCGACGGCATCATGCCGCGGCTGGACGGGCTTGGCGTGCTGGAACGCCTGCAAAAAAACGATGAGGAATACCGCCCCATCACGATCATACTTTCCGCACTGAGCCAAGATAAGGTCGTGCAGAAGGCTCTGGATCTGGGTGCGTCTTATTACATGGTCAAGCCTTTCGATATGGACGCGCTCACACAGCGTATCCGCCAGCTGATGCAGGCACAGCGTCCCATGCTGAAAACAGGGACGAATTTTCCTGCGGCACAGAGCCTTTCCACGTCATATGACCTGGAAACAAAGGTCACGAATATCCTGCATGAAATCGGTGTCCCCGCGCATATCCGCGGCTACCACTACATGCGCGAAGCCATCATTATGAGCGTAAACGACATGGACGTCCTGAATTATATTACAAAAGAGCTCTATCCCTCCATCGCAAAAAAATGCAATACAACTCCTTCCAGAGTGGAACGCGCTATCCGTCATGCTATCGAAGTGGCATGGAACCGCGGGAAGGTGGACGCCATCGACGCGCTTTTTGGCTATACCGTCAATAACCACAAGGGCAAGCCAACCAACTCTGAATTTATCGCGCTGATTGCCGACAGACTGCGCCTGGAACAGAAGGCAGGATAATCTGCATTGCAGGGAAGGTTTCCCGATTATTGATAGACAAGGCAGAACAAATTCGTGTTCTGCCTTTTTATATCAAAAAACATGCCATAATGCATAAAGCATATGTGTTTCATAAAGAAATCTCTGGTAATTTTTCTTGCCTGTATATTGCTGCACAAAAAACGTCATAATTCTTTGCAATTTTTCACACTATGTACATTGAAAAATACAATCCACAGTGCTAAAATCCATGTAATCCCAAATCGATTGGGAAAATACAAAAGAAGAAGTTGGAAATTATGCCAATCGTAAAAGTAGAATTCGTCGGAAAACAGGAACCCCTGATAAAGCAGGAACTCATGGATTTCATTGCGGAGCAGATTTGCGCCAACACAAGTACGCTGGCAAAAAACATTTATGTCTATATTAAAGAATGGGAGCCGGAAAATGTACGAAAGAAAAACGCGCCTGTCGTATTGATTGATTGGACAGCTATGCCTGACCGCACGCCGGAGGCAAAACAAAAAATCATGACAGCCATAACAGACAAACTTGCAGCCATAACGGGAGCAAATAAGGATGAAATTGTCATTATTTTTACAGATATCCCTTTGAAAAACGCCTCTCTTGGTGGTGTGACGCGGCATGATAACCCGAATTCATGATAAAAACCAGAAGGAACAACATAACGGCCCCGGAAATCTTCTTTCCGGAGCCGTTTCCTTTCCAATCCAAGGCAAAACCTCAATAGCCCAGCGCCAATCCTTTACAGCTTTTCCCTGAATATGTCCGCCTTATCCGTCTTTTCCCAGGGCAGGTCTATATCCGTCCTGCCGAAATGTCCGTAAGCCGCTACCTGCTTATAGATGGGCCTGCGCAGATCAAAGTTCTTGATAATCGCCGCGGGGCGCAGGTCAAAATTCTCGTGTACGAGCTTTGTGATTTCCTCATCGGAAATCCTGCCCGTACCATAGGTATTCACCAGTATAGATACCGGCTTTGCCACGCCGATGGCATATGCCAGCTGTACTTCACATTTCTTCGCGATGCCGCTGGCAACGATGTTCTTTGCAACATGCCTTGCCGCATAGCAGGCGGAACGGTCTACCTTTGTAGGGTCTTTGCCGCTGAACGCACCGCCGCCATGCGCCGCATAGCCGCCGTAGGTGTCTACGATGATTTTCCGCCCTGTCAGACCGCTGTCACCCATCGGTCCCCCGATCACAAAACGACCTGTCGGATTAATATAATATTTTGTATTTTCGTCCAGCAGATTTGCGGGAATGACCTTTTTCACAACCTGCTCTATGATATCCTTTTCAATCTGCTCATGCGTTGCTTCGGGGTCATGCTGTGCAGAAAGCACTACCGTATCCACGCGCACAGGCTTGTCGTCCACATATTCTACAGTTACCTGAGATTTGCCGTCGGGACGCAGATACTTCAACGTGCCATTTTTGCGCACCTCTGTCAGCCGTCTTGTCATTTTATGCGCCAGAGAAATCGGCAGAGGCATCAGCTCCTCCGTTTCATCGCAGGCAAAACCGAACATCATCCCCTGGTCACCCGCGCCTGTGTCAAATTCGCTGTCGTCTTCACCTTTTTTATGCTCCAGAGCCTTATCAACGCCAAGTGCGATATCAGGCGACTGCCCATGAATAGAGGTGATAACGGCGCAGGTTTCGCTGTCAAAGCCGTATTTCGCACGGTTATAGCCGATTTCGTTCAATGTTTCACGCACAATGCTCTCCACATCCACATACGCGCTTGTGCTGATTTCGCCCATTACAAAGATAATGCCCGTTGTTGTAGCCGTTTCACACGCCACACGTGCCTGCGGGTCTTTTGCCAGAAGCGCATCCAAAACACCGTCGGAAATCTGGTCACAAATCTTATCGGGATGCCCTTCTGTAACCGATTCTGATGTAAAAAGTCTTCTGCTCATACTCGTTCTCCTCCTGAAAATCTATGTATTCTATTAACCGTAAATAAAGCACAGGGAGAGATTCCGCCCGAAAGCAAAAGAAAAAAAGCCTTCAGGGCTTTTTGCAAACATCTCATCTTCCGCCCTGCTGTGCGCAAAGCGGGGGAATTGGCACCGATGCGTTTCCGCCGGTTGCCGGGTTTCACAGGGCCCTGTCCCTCAACCACTCTTGATAAGTTCTTTATTTACTTGCGCCTATATCGTAGCAGAGAATCCCGCTCCTGTCAACAGAAAATATAAAATTATCCCATTTGGGAAAAATGCTGCTGCGGTATGGCTTCTGCGGCTTCTGCAAAATCAGGTTGATATGGTAATCTTTGTGTATTATAATCAATTTAACAAATCAGGATTTGAGGGAAACAGCAGAGATTTGGACAGTCTAATCTAAGAACCTATCCGTAAATTATCTGCGCACATCTTGCTTCATCTTATTTACGGATAAGTTCTAAGTATGGTTAACAGAGAGTGCCTGACAGTCGGAACAGGAGGAATAAAAATGTTTGATAACTTTGATTTTACGAACTTTTGGGAGGACGATGCGTTCGCACTGAGAGAATATGTCAGCGAGCCGCCCTCCGATGAACTGATTGCCAGCATAGAGCAGGAATTAGGGTACAAGCTGCCAGCCTCCTATATCTGGCTGATGAAGCAGCATAATGGCGGCATTCCTGCTGATACCTGTTTCCCTACTGACTGTTCAACCAGCTGGGCAGATGACCATGTAGCCATCTCAGGAATTTTCGGTATCGGGCGGGAAAAAACATATTCTTTATGCGGAAAGTTTGGAAGCCAGTTTATGATTGACGAATGGGAATATCCCGCTATCGGAGTAGCCATCTGTGACTGTCCCAGCGCTGGACATGATATGATTTTTTTAGATTATCGGGAATGCGGTCCACAGGGGGAACCTAAAGTAGTACATATCGACCAGGAATGTGATTACGAAATCACCCCTTTAGCCGATAATTTCGAGGAATTTATTCGGGGGCTTGTAAACGACGATGATTTTGAATTTGAGGATTAAAAATTCCCTATTTTGAAAAATCACTTTATCAAATGCCACAGGGCAGCACAAATCCGAAAAGCACAGGAGGATACTATGATTAGGGCATTGGAAAAATCCGATGTTGGCAGAACCGCGGAAATCTGGCTGGATACCAATATTCGGGCACACAGCTTTATCCCCGCAGAATACTGGCAGGAAAACTTTGAACCAGTGCGGGAAATGCTTTTGCAGGCGGAAATCTATGTATACGAAGAAGAAAACCCAAAAGAAATACAGGGCTTTATTGGTTTGGACGGCACGTATATCGCCGGAATTTTTGTCTGGCACACGGCACAATCCTGCGGAATCGGAAAACGCCTGCTGGATTACGCGAAGGGGAAGAAAAACCATCTCAGTTTGAACGTATACCGGAAAAATGCGCATGCCGTCCGATTTTACCAGCGGGAAGGCTTTCGAATCCGTCAGGAATCCATTGACGGGAACACCGGTGAAAAAGAATACCGTATGCATTGGGAAATGGAGGACAACAGATGATTGATTTACAGGATAAAAACCACCCTCCCATATTGGAAGAAATTGGGGAATACATTCGCAATCCCCTGTTCCATGAATTTTGTTTGGAACTCAGGGAAACTTTCCAATGCAGGGAAAAAATAGAATTCAGCTCGTGCAGCTGGGAGCGGGGCTGGAATATCAAATTCAAAAAATCCGGTAAAACGCTCTGCACCATCTACCCAAGGGAAACCTATTTTACAGCGATGCTTGCTGTTGGCAAGAAAGAAAAGGAGCCTTTTGAAGCCATGCTGTCGGAATGCAGCAAGGAACTGGGAGAAATCTACCGCCAGACGAAAGAAGGAAACGGGCAAAAATGGCTGATGCTCGATTTGCAGGACAAAGGCGGGCTTTACCGCGACGCGCTCCGGCTTGCCGCCCTTCGTGCCGCAAAGTAGTCCCTTCAAAACAGACGGCTGTCCCTGAAAAGGATAGCCGCCCATTTGTTTTTACGCAAATCTTTCCAGCTCCTCCCAGACCAGTTTTTCTGACTGGGATTTTGTACCATGAAAATCGTCCTCGAAATATTTATAATGTGCCGCGCCCAGCCTTTCATAGAGCCGTTTCGCCCCATTGTTGCCCTGTACAATGCAGACGCTCATGCGCCCATAGCCATGGCGGGCATGCCGCCCGAATTCCCAAAGCAGTGCCGTCCCAACGCCTTTTCCCCGCGCCGCCTCGGAAACATGCAGAGAGGCAAGATAAAAGCAGTTCTCCAGCTCCTTATCCTCTAATCCCGCACCGAAGCCCAGAAATGTATCCCCTTCATAAGCCACATAGAGCCGTGCTTTTTCGTTCTCCAAACATTCCCTGCTTTCCTTCGCACAGTTCTCCGGCGTCAGCCCGTTCAGATAGCTTTCATCCAGCAATCCGGCATATGTCTTTTTCCAGTTTTCCATGCAGAGCCGTCCAATATTCTGTAAATCCCGCTCCGATGCTTCTCGTATTATCATGTCATTTCCTCCCATCGTTTTCCAAATCAACCGTTCCTGCCCTGAGATATGGCAGGGGAGCGCCGCCCCCCATCCCTCAACCAGCCGTTCCAGCCGCCAGGCGGCATTCGCAGGGCTGGTGGAAGGCAGTTGCCGCGCAGGGATTTTTGTTTTCTTCTCCTGATATTTTCTGTAAAGCCGGTAAGCCGTTCCTCCGTTGCAGAAAACAGGGATCTCTCCCGTCACCGAAAGTATCCGCCCCAAGTCCGCCGGTTCCACGTTCCGTATGGAGCTGTCACTGCTCCCGATAATATCACAGCTGTGTATCACGTCATGCAGGGCGATTCCATTGCACAGCAGGAGTGCCTTTTTTTCCTCCGTTGTCTGCGGCACTTCCTCCCCTGTCACCGCCGCCAGCATTTTCCAGAAACGGTTCTGCGGATGCCCGTAATAAAAACCCGCCTCTCTGGATTTCCGCGAAGGGGCTGTTCCCAAAATCAGCACTTTGGAATGCGCATCGCAGACGGGCGCAAATTCCTGCACGACCCGCTCCCGGACCTTCGGCTTTTTCTCCTCAGCCCCCATAGGCACGAATGGCGGCACAGGTTTTTTCAATATCCGCATCACTGTGCGCCGCAGAAACAAACATTGCCTCAAACTGCGAAGGCGCGACATAGATGCCGTTTTCCAGCATATGCCCGAAATATGCGGCATACGCCTTTGTATCCGCCGTCTGCGCGGTTTCGTAATCCGTTACAGGCTTTCCCTTGGTGAAAAAAGCACTCAGAAGGGAACCAACGCGGTTGACCGCCCAGCCCTTTTCGCGCATCGCCTGCTCAATCCTTGCGGTTTTCTGTTCCAGCTCCGCATAAACAGAGGGCGTTTCCCGCAGTATTTTCAGCGTCGCAATCCCCGCCGCAACCGCCATAGGGTTGCCGGAAAGCGTCCCCGCCTGATATACGGCGCCCAACGGAGCAATGGTTTCCATAACATCGCGCCTGCCGCCGTAAACCGCCAGAGGCATACCGCCACCCACGATTTTCCCTAGCGTAGTCAGGTCAGGTTTAATGCCATAATATTTCTGCGCCCCGCCATAGGAAACACGAAAACCTGTTATCACCTCGTCAAAAATCAACAGTGCATCGTTTTCTTCCGTGATATCCCGCAGGAATTGCAAAAAGTTTTTTTCCGGCGGCACAACGCCCATATTCGCCGCCACAGGTTCCACCACCACGCAGGCAATCTTGCCGGAGTTTGCCGCAAACAGTGCGCGCACGCTTTCTGCGTCGTTATAGCGTGCCAAAAGCGTATTTTCCGCATAGCCTTTCGGCACGCCCGCACTGTCCGGAACCGCGCCCGTCAAAAGCCCGCTCCCTGCTTTTACAAGCAGTCCGTCCGAATGCCCATGATAACAGCCAGTAAATTTCACAATTTTCTCTCTGCCCGTAAAGCCGCGCGCAGCCCGCACCGCACTCATAACAGCCTCCGTACCAGAGCTGACCATGCGAAGCATCTCCATAGACGGCATTGCCTCCCGAATCAGCTCCGCAAGTTCCGTTTCCGCCGCTGTTGGCACGCCGAAAGTTAGTCCGTTCGCCGCCGCCTTCTGCACGGCCGCAACAACTTCTTCCCGCGCATGTCCCAATATCCCGGGTCCCCACGAGCAGACATAATCCATATATTCATTGCCGTCCACGTCCCAGAGCCGGGAACCCTTGCCCCGCTCCACAAAAAACGGCGTCCTGCCCACAGCGCGGAATGCCCGCACAGGGCTGTTTACACCACCGGGAAGGATATTCCCAGCGGCTTGAAAGCATTGCTCTGATTTTTTCCAGTCCATATCCTCATTGCTCCTTTAGCCACTTCGCCGCATCCAATGCGTGATACGTAATCAAAATGCCTGCTCCCGCGCGCTTCATCGCAGTCAGGTTCTCCATTACAATTTTCTTTTCGTCAATCCAGCCATTTTGTGCCGCCGCTTTCACCATCGCATACTCCCCGCTGACGTTATAAACCGCCAGAGGCAGGTCAAAGCGTTCCGATGCCGCCTGCACCACATCCAGATACGCCAGAGCAGGCTTTACCATGGCGATATCCGCCCCTTCGGCAATATCGTCTTCGATTTCCCGCAGGGCTTCTTTTTTGTTGTGGTAATCCATCTGGTAGGAACGCCTGTCGCCAAAGCAGGGCGCGGAATGGGCAGCCTCCCGGAATGGTCCATAATACGCCGAAGCAAATTTCGCACTGTACGCCATAATCGGCACGTCAGGGAAGCCGTTTTCGTCCAACGCCTGCCGGATTGCGGCAACACGCCCGTCCATCATATCGGAAGGTGCAATGATGTCCGCGCCCGCTTCCGCAAGGGAAACGCTCATTTTTGCCAGAAGCGGCAGTGTTTCGTCATTCAGTATCTTCCCTTCCTCCACAAGCCCGCAATGCCCGTGCGAAGTATATTCGCAGAGGCATACGTCTGCAATTACCAACAGGTTGGGATAATCCCGCTTGATTTGGCGTACCGCCCGCTGGGTAATGCCGTCCGGCGCATATGCCTGTGAGCCATATTCATCCTTATGCGCGGGTATCCCGAAAATCAGTATGCCGGAAACGCCGCTTTCCGCTGTTTCCTTCAAAATCCCGTTCATTCTGTCCAGTGAATACTGGTAAATCCCCGGCATGGAATCAATGGGATTTTTGATATTCTCCCCTTCTATTACAAAAATCGGATAAATCATCTCCTCCGCCGCTATCTTCGTTTCGCGCACCAGCCGACGCATAGGCTCTGATGTGCGCAGTCTTCTGAACCGCTTCATGTTCCGCCTCCTTAAAATGCAGACTTTGGGGCTTATGGACCCCCATTTTTTATTATTTTATATTGCCATGGAAAAAATTACAATGGAAAGATACATTTTTCTGAAAATCAGACTTCAGCATTGCCTTTCACCTTCCTGCCATGATATACTGTTCACGAGGTGATAGATATGCCGCAGGCGAAAAAAATACTGAAAGCAGCTGCAATTTCCATAGTCCTTCTCTGGATTCTATCCGTGATACCGTTCAGCGTCAAAATCGAGCAGGAAATTCCCGCCGCCATATACAAAAACGATGCCGTTGCAGAAACAACCGCTGTTTCCATCAGCGGCAGGCGGACAAACTACCTGTTCCGCGACGATTCCTTTGAAGGGACGTTTTTTATCCATGCCATCGAAAAAACAGGCTGGCAGGATATGCGGGCATTTATCAAATGGAACAGTGACACACAAAATACCCAGCTAATACAGTATTATTCCCCGGGGCTGAACCACAGTGATATTATAAACTCCACTATCATTATCAATCCCGAAATGACGCAGTTTGCCGTTTCCCTGAAAGACGGGTCAATCCTTGCCACCTCCGATGAGGTTTACAAAATCTACACCGAGCATATCACCTATGACCCTGAAAGAGGCGTTACCTCCTTCAAAGGAAATATCCCTGCTTTCTAAAAAGGCGGCGCCGCCCCAGCAATGGGCAGCACCGCCTTTTTGCATATATGCAATTTTTCAGTATCTTTTTCAGTATCTCAACGGAATATCCGAAAGCAGCACCGGAATATCCAGCCCCTGCACTTTGAGGAAATGCTTCATGCCGCGTGTGGCGATGTCGCTGTTGTTTTTCGCGCCAAGCATCACGCTTTCCAGTGGCAGGGCTTTTCCGCCCCCGCCGTATTCCACCAGAATATACGGCAGGAACATCTGCCAAAATAAACGGAATTTCGGCTGTTCCTCTATCCCGCCCTTTTCCAGCGGCGTGAACACAAAGCGGTATTCCTGTTCGCCCTCAAAAAAACTTTTCTTGAAAAACATCGCATACACAGAACATACCATTGCCATATCTTCCGCCAGAGCCTGCAAGGATTCCTCTGAAACCTCCGCATTTTCCTCAAAAAAGCCGTCCAAATCCGTCCGTCCTTCGCGCACCAGCCCATGAATACACGAAAGCAGCCCTTCCAGCAGGCAGGTCATCTGCTCCTTTTCGTCATAGATTACAGTCCCGTGCAAAAAAGCCCTTTCCTCGAAACCCTCTACCAGCTTTTCATAGCTGAACTCCAGACAGTACCCATGGAACTCCGTAAACTCCGCCCAAAGCAGGGCGTTATTCTGCAATTTGGAAAACGCGACCACATAGAAACTCATCCTGTCAGAAGGACCATCTTCGCCATCCTCAATGGAAATGATACCCAGACGCCGGATTTCCTCCTTTACCAGCGTGAAAAACCGTTCCGCAAACGTTTCGTTTACAAGATACGTCTGAACCAGCTTTTCCATGACCTCCAGCGCATACTGAAATTCCAGCTTATCATTCAGGAAATCACTTTTGGTTGCCATAAATTTCTTATCCTGCACGATACCCCGCGCGCCCTCCGCTGTAGTATAGTGGTACAGCTTATCTCCTGTACCGCAAAGCGGCACACGTATCCATTCATCCATGTAACGGGCATTTTCCAGCTTCACGCGTTTCCCTCCCCGCATTTATTCCCTGATCTGTCCACTGCCGTAAATAATATATTTCGTTGTTGTCATCTCTTTCAGCCCCATCGGACCGCGGGCATGCAGCTTCTGTGTGCTGATGCCGATTTCCGCGCCGAAGCCAAACTGCCCGCCATCCGTGAAACGTGTAGACGCATTCACATATACTGCCGCCGCATCCACTTCATTTAGGAACCGCTGTGCATTCGTATAATTTTCCGTGATAATCGCTTCGGAATGCCCCGTACTGTAACGCCGGATATGTGCAGCCGCTTCATCAAAATCCCGCACGACCCTTGCAGAAAGAATCAGATCTTCGTACTCCGTGGCCCAGTCCTCCTCTGTGGCGGGAACAGCGTCCTGAATCAGTGCAAGCGTCTGCTCGTCGCCGCGGATTTCGACTTTTTTCTCCCGCAGAGCCGCGCCGACAGCAGGAAGGAATTTCTCCGCAACAGCCTCATGTACCAGCAGGCTTTCACAGGCGTTGCATACGCCCGGTCTCTGCGTTTTGGCATTCAGCACAATACGCACTGCCTTTTCCAAATCCGCCGATTCGTCAACATAGATATGGCAATTGCCAACGCCCGTCTGTATCACCGGAACTGTGCTGTTCTCCACAACGCTGCGGATAAGCCCCGCTCCGCCTCGCGGAATCAGCACATCCAGATACCCATTCAGCCGCATCATTTCATTTGCTGTTTCCCGGGAAATATCCGGCACCATCTGCACGCAGTCCTCCGGCAACCCCTCCGCCGCAAGCGCGCCGCGCAGAGCCGCAACAACTGCCTGATTCGTGCCGAATGCCTCCTTGCCACCCCGCAGTATTGCCGCGCTGCCCGCTTTCAGGCAGAGCCCAAATGCATCTGCCGCCACATTGGGGCGCGCCTCGAAAATAATCCCGATTACCCCCATCGGCACGCGCTTCTGTCCGATAATCAGCCCATTATCCAGCGTTTTCATGGAAAGCATTTCCCCGACAGGGTCGTCCAGAGCGGCAACCTGCCTGAGCCCGTCCGCCATCTCCGCAAGGCGTTTTACTGTCAGTGTCAGGCGGTCGATAAACGCGCCTTTCACGCCAGCCGCTTCAGCCGCCGCCACATCTGCCGCATTTGCCGCAAGTATTTCCTTTTCCGCCGCAAGCAATGCATCTGCAGAAGCCAGCAGAGCTTTATTTTTACGGGGTGAAGGCAATGTCGCCAAAACGACCGCCGCCTCTTTTGCCCGTTTTCCCATTTCCGTTAATGCACTCATTGTTTTCCTCCCTCCGAATACAGCTACTGCACAGCCCACAATAGCCATAAAAAAGCCGCTGCCAGTCCCGCAGACAGCCGCCAGAATGGCAGGCTCTTTCGTGGAAGCAGCCCATGAAGCAGGACATACCCCACTCCCGTCCAAAAGCAGGCCACGCCAGCCGCCGACATAACCGCACCAGCCGCAAAAACGGGCAGCCCCAGCCAGAGCGCAAGCCCCCAGAGCAGAGCCGCCGCCAGCAAGACAGGCAGTTCTTTCGTGTTTTCGTAAATCGGGCGCACCGGCTCTTGCACAGGGTCAAAATTCCCCGCCAGAAGAAACAGCCCCGGCGTTGCCGCCCCAGCTGCCGCCCCTGTCAGAACGCGCAGAAACTGGCTGCTTTCCCAAAGCCCGATATAGCTGCAAAAGCCGTCCGCCGCAATCGGCAGCAAAGCGCAGGCTGTCAGCAGCATTGCCGCCGTGGAAAAAGGCTTTTCGCCTTTCTGTCGTCCTTTCCAAAAGAAAAAGCAGGACGCGAAAAACGCCCCTGTATACAGCCCCGTACAGCGGGCGCAGAGCGGCATCTGCCGCCCGCCCCAGAAAAAACTGCGTTCCGGCAGCCTGTGGCAGACCGCCGCGCCAATCCCATCTAAAAAAACAAATACCTGCTCCATCAGTTTTAGTATGTATACGGAATATGGTTCATAACTGTGCCCATGACCGCGAAATTCATCACGCAGCACAGGAACCAGAGCGCGAGCATCACACAGCCGACGATTACCATAGTCTTGCCAAAAGCCCGATAATCCTCAAAGGGGCTTTTCATCATGGCAATGCCGCCCAAAAGCCCGACAATCGCCCCAATTCCGCCAACCAGAACCATCATGACGATGACAACGACCTTCAGCGCGACGGGCAGCGTTTTCGCGCTCTCCGGCTGTACACTGGGGTCCCCGCTCCATGCGCCGCTTTCCATACGGCTCTCAAACCGCTGGGAACCGCCATTCCTGTCCTCCACCGTAAACGATGTCACAGGCTCCGCCTTCTGTTCGCTTGCTTCCTTTTTCAAGGAAACCTTGTTCTCATGCACGCCGCAGACAGGACAGCCCAGACTTTCATCCAGTATCTCCCTGCCGCACTTCGGACAATAACTCATGTTTTACTCCTCCTTTTCCCTGTTCCAGCCAAAGCAGGTGCCAACGTCCTCCCCGTCCAGAAGACGGTGGATGACCTTCGGGTCCTCCCCCAGTGCAATGGCCATACGCACACCTGTTTTTTCACAGATTTTTGCCGCTTCCAGCTTTGTTTTCATACCGCCCACGCTGAACGCCGAGCCTTTTTCGCCCGCCATCCGCTCAATCTCCGATGTAACCCGCGCAACGTCCGCAATGCGTTCCGCATCCGGATTGGAACGCGGGTCTTTATCATACAATGCATCAATGTCCGTCAGCAGTATCAGCAGGTCAGCCTGTATGATTTCCGCCACCATCGCCGAAAGCTGGTCATTATCAGAAATTTCGATCTCATATGTAGAAATCGTGTCATTCGCGTTTACAATGGGTACAATCCCCATTTCCAGCAGTGTTTCCAGCGTATTTTTTGTATTCTGGTAACGTTCCTCACTGCTGATTTCTTCTTTCGTCAGCAATACCTGCGCCACAGTCTGGTTATAGCGGTCAAAAAAATTATGGTAAATCTGCATCAGCACAGCCTGCCCAACGGCCGCCGCCGCCTGTTTTTCCCGCATAACAGTCGGGCGTTCCCGCATCGCCATGCGCACCGCGCCCACACCTATTGCGCCGCTTGTTACAAGCGTGACTTCCATGCCCCTGTTCCGCAGGTCGGCAAGCACCCATGCAAGCTCTTCAATCCGTTTCAGGTTCAGCTTGCCGTTCGGGTATGTAATGGTCGATGTACCAACCTTGACAACTATTCTGTGACATTCTTTCAATTCTTCCCGCAAATCCTCACCACCGATTCTCTCCGATTTCTTTCAGTATACAACATTTTCCGCCTATGGGAAAGGGGGAGGCAAAAGAAATTCGCAAACGGAAAATAGATTTAGAACTTATCCGTAAATAAGATACGTGCAGATTGCACAGCCAGATTTTTCGGCAGGCAGGGAGTTTTTGCAGGCGTACTGAGCGGTACGGCAGGGAAAAGCAACAAAGACTGCCGGAAAAGATGAAGCAGGCTGTACGCAGATAATTTACGGATAGGTTCTTATATGTCCTTTTCCATCACGAAATTGACAAGGACAATCCCCCGCCGGAATACCTGCTGTTTTCGCATCACCCTGTAACCCCTTTTTTCAAAAAAGGACTTTGCCGTTATAGACGCATGGGTAATGATTTTCCCCTGAGCCGTCCGCTCCAGCCTGTCACAAATTGCCGTAGCAACGCCCTTTTTCTGGTAATCCTTATGGACATACAGACGGTCAAAATATCCATTTCTGTCCATATCCCCAAAGCCTGTAATGGTTCCGTCCTCGGCCGCGATAACGCAGTCATGCTCCCGGAACGACCTGTCCCATTCCTCCAAATCCACATTTTCAGGTGCCCATGCGTCCAGCTGTTCCTTTGTATAATCCGCCACATTGATTGTGTGAACGGTTTCGTAAAACAGCCGCACCAATTCTCCGCAGTCTGCCGTTGCATATTTTCTCAGAACCATCTCCGCCCCTCCCGCAAACCATTTCCGACATCTCAATAGCATTGCAGGCTCAACCAGACATTTTCAAAATTCCGGTTCCGCAGGTCTTCCTTGCGGATATAGAAATAGATGCGCCCGCAGTCGCCAAACATCAGCTCAAAACCGTCCTTTTCCACCGTATCCATCTGGAACAGAAGAATCCATTCCTGTGCATCCCGCACAAGCTGCGCTTTTTCCTCCTCCGTCATTTCGGGAAAGCCCCTCCCGATGTTCAGCCCACGCCCACCGACTAATTCACATTCACAGAGCATATCACTCTGTATAATATCGGCATAGCCCAGCAGCTTTGTGATATAATTTTCATTCCCGCCGCCAATCAGCTTTTCGCGCGCTTCACCATATATCTCAAAACCGCCGTCTGTATCATGGTATTCTGCATATTCCGCCCAATCCGGTACATCATCCCTGTTCCAGAACGATATGGAAAGTTCCGGCAGCCAGTAATCCTCTGCCAAATCCTCCGGCAGCTCCATTTCCGTCAACCCCTCGGACTCCCCCTCATAATAGAATACCCTTGCACAGCCTTTGTCCGCCGGGTCAAAGCCCCATTTCTGCGAGCCAAGCTCATAGAAAAAATAGAGCATCCCTTTCTCCGGCAAAAGCCCCTCTTTGTCATACGCGGAAACCTCCGCGCAGTTCATCTGTGCCAGAAACGCCAGCGGACGCGGCTTCACTTCATCATCGTCAAACGTATCCGTTGTGAAACAGCTCCACTGGAAACCCTCCGGCAATTCAGGCTTTCCGCCAAATTTAGACGCCCCTTTCGGCAGTCCGCTTTTCGCCGTTTCAAACCGCAGTTCAATGGTATTCCGTTTCAATTCCTCAAACAACTTTAAGCAATCCATTTTCATTCCTCCTGTTATATCAAAATCTGTCCTTTTGCAGGAAAGCCGCCGTTCCGGTTTACTCCTCCCCGTCCTTCCGTTTTCGCACGCCGGAATACTGCCGTACCAGTTCCCCATACCGGAAACAGGTTTCCACATGGTCGTTTATAATGCCGCATGCCTGCAAATGCGAATATACCGTAACCGAACCAAGGTACTTGAATCCGCGTTTTTTCAAATCCCTGGCAATGCGGTCAGAAAGCCCATTTTTTGCCGGAAGTGCGCCTTTCTGGTGGCCCATGTAGCGTATCGGCTTTCCTCCGGCAAGCTGCCAGAGATACGCGCTGAACGAGCCGTATTCCTCCCGCACAGCCCGAAAACACTGCGCATTTTGAATCACAGCACGGATTTTCCGCTCTGAGCGTATCATGCCTTCCGTCTGCAATATCCGCCGCACATCTTCCTCGACGTAGCCCGCAATTTTTTCAAAATCGAACCCATCGAAACAGTTTTGGAAAATTTCCCGTTTCTGTATCATCATATTCCAGTTCAGGCCGCACTGCATGACCTCCATCATAAGAAATTCAAACTGTTTCCTGTCATCATGGACAGGCACACCCCACTCCTCATCATGGTATTTTGTCATTTTTTCATTGCATAAACACCAGCCGCAACGCTCCATATCCTTCCCCCTTTTACTCATTTCCTGCCATCCTTACGCTTATTTTACGCCTGCCAAGCCTATAAGTCAAATTCTCTGCTTTCGGATTTATCCATATAAAAAAACCGTTCTCAGCCGCATATTACAGCCGAAAACGGTTTACTGCCAAAGTATAAATGTCACCGCAGCAGGGGCAGGCTGCCCGCCAGACGGTTAACCTTCTTTTTCTCTCCGCAAATGGCAATCCCGAAATACCTCAGATCTTCCTCCGAAGCAGCAAGCATTTTTTCCGCGTATTCCTCATAAGTCTTACAACCCTGTGCCAAATCCGAAAAATCAACAGCTGTCAAGCCCTCAAATTCCGGCTGGTAAAGCTTTTCACGGATTTCCCTGATGGTTTCCGGACTCCCCTTGAGTATGGGAACCGGAAACGCAATAATGCCGGGATGCCGCCTGCCCGTCCGGTCAGTCGTATCCGCCCCGACCACATCCGGCCTCTCCTGTCCCATTGTAATCCCCATAATCGCGGCGGTATTGGCAATGATTCCCAGCGGCAGGGAACTGTCAATCACCATCACACATTTTTCATCTTTTGTATCCAAATCCAATCACTCCTTTTCTTCTGTATTGTTTCCTGTAAAAATATCACGGTACGCGCCGGGGGAAAGCCCGATCAGCAGATGGAAATACCTGCTGAAATGGCTCTGATCGGAAAATCCAGTCCGCAGAGCGGCATCCACCGGAGGAACGCCCTGTTCCAGCAGTTTTTTCGCTTCCCCGATGCGCAGTGTTTCCAAATAGCGGTAAGGGGTAATGCCCTTGTTTTTCGTAAACGCCCTCAAAAGCGTGGATTTACTCAGCCCCGCATAACAGCAAAGCCCCTCCAGCGTAATATGCTCCGCAAAATGTGTTTCCAGAAAAGCACAGACCTTCTCCACCACCTCTCGGTACTCCTGCACAGGCGCGGCAGACTGCCCGCCATATTTCACCCAAAGCGCAGAAAGAAAGCGCAGGAGCTTTCCCCTGTTTTCCGCGCCACGCCCGTCCATAATGCTCTGGTGTATATGACGGAAACAATCCGCCAGCTCCCTGTCAGAAACTACCGTCTGGGAAAAAGCCGGCAGAACAGATATGTGCCGTTCCTCTGCCAGCCGCTCCATTTCGACCGCTGGAATATGCAGTGCGCGATAATCCATCGGTTCCGCCCCTGCCTGCACACAGCTGTGCGTATCCCCCGGATAAAACACGAGAATATCACCCTGACGTGTGACCGTTTCCATATTCCCGCAAATCAGCCGTCTTTCCCCCTCTTCCATCAATCCGATGACATAATATTCATGGAAATGCGGTGGGAACGGCTGAAGGATACCCTGAAAACGGCAGGCCTCTATATTTAGAACCGAATCATAGGCTGCTTTTCGCATTTCTTTTTTCACGGATAACGCCCCTTTACTGAAACTTTCGTCCTTATTTTAACACAAAATAAACGTTATGGCTTGTATCATATCTTCAAATTGTATCTATTATCTGCCTGGAATTTATCCCCCATTTATGCGAAAGCCACTGATTTGTTATTTATCATAAGGCTGTCCGCCAGGTATAACAGGCGGCGGGAGCCCGCCAAATGCAGCCGCACAAAGGCCTTTATAAATTTGTAATAATTCTGTAAGAAGATTTTGGTTGCAAATGGCAATGGTTTGTATTATCATATAAAGAATGGGGCAGAGCGGCAGGAAACCCGCAGTCCGCGCAGAAAATAACGGTATTTGGGCCGCAGGACGGAGAGTGAGAAGATTTGAAAAACACAAACGGCAACATCAACGAAACGCAATATTTTGGAAAGCTGGAAAAAGAACCGGAAAACGAAGTCAAAAGAATTTTGATGGAGGTCAGTGCCGCATTGAAGGAAAAGGGCTATAATCCTGTAAACCAGATTGTCGGCTATATCCTTTCCGGCGACCCAACCTATATTACCAGCCACCGCAACGCAAGAATTATGATTCGCAAGCTGGAACGCGACGAATTGCTGGAAGAGCTGGTAAAGGATTACCTTGAGCGGAACGAATAAAACCTGTTTGGGAATGAGGCGTACAGTTGCGTATTTTAGGATTGGATTACGGAGATAAAACTATCGGTGTCGCAGTCAGCGACCCGTTCGGCTGGACAGCGCAGGGCGTGGAAATCATCCGCAGGGAAAACCCTGCGGAGTATAAAAAAAGTCTGCGCCGCCTGGGAGAATTGATAGAAGAATACCATGCCGAAGCCATCGTTTTGGGCTACCCAAAGAATCTGGATAATTCAGAAGGGGAAAGATGTGAGAAAACGAAGGCTTTTTGTGAACGCCTGAAAAACCGTTTTCCAAAAACGGAAGTTGTTTTGTGGGACGAACGGTTCAGCACAGTGGCAGCAGAACGTGCGCTGCGGGAAGCCAACCTCAGCCATGGGCAACGCAAAAGGGTGATTGACAAAATGGCGGCAGTCCATATCCTTCAGGGATATCTGGACAGCCGAAGCAAATAAACGAAGGAGCGGCAGTAAGAATGAGCGATATTTTTGAAGAAGCAGATGAAATAGAGTTTGAAGTCGTCACCATGACAGATAACGATGGTGCAGAGGTAGAATTTTCCATCATTGATAACGTTGCCTGTGGCGGGGAGCGTTATCTGCTCGTTGTGGAAACAGAGCTGATGGACGATGATGAAACAGAAGCAATTATATTGAAGGAAATTTCAATCAATATGGACGATGTAACATATGAATTGGTCGAAGATGATGCAGAATTCCACCGCGTTGCGGATTTGTTTGCCCAGAAGGGCGAAGATTATGAGGTAGAGCTTCACTGATTGCAGTCTATTGGTAAATTAAAGCAGATGGAAAAAGGCAGTGTCATCTCCGGAAAGGAATGAGGCGGATTCAGTTTTTCTGGGGAAAGGAAAGAACTGTCTTTTTGTTTTGCTACAAGCAGTGCGCAAGGTTCCCAATGAACACAACTGGGACACTTGTG
>OFHN01001276.1_pt1 | contig 18401 bp, 13 predicted proteins | sample 1521321 | NCBI WGS metagenome assembly OFHN01 (sample SAMEA3504130, study PRJEB24116) | mouse gut metagenome | biome: mouse gut; feature: mouse-associated habitat; material: faeces | place: Denmark | collected 2011
AATATGGCTCGTCCCCTCCACCGTTTTTTTCTCCAAAAATGCTGCAAGCTCTTCCGAGGAAAGCGGCCTGCCCTCCACAGCCAGCGCAACAGCAAACGCTTCCTCTTTCAAGGCTTTCAGTATCCGTTCGCCTTCCCGCCGTTTCACTTCCTCCTCCTGCGCAGAGCTCATGCTTTCCGGCGTTTTCTCATCTGGCAGCTCCACGATTTCCAGTTTATGATACCGCCCCAGCCGCTTCGTATATTCCGCCACAGCGTCCCGCCAGTAGTTTTCCTTTAATTTGCCTACGCAAATGACCGTTACCCTCATCACAGCCTCCTATACAAACGCCCTGCGTCCGACTGCCGAACGCCCCGCCAGATCCAGCCGCAGGTCCCGCCCGTTTTGGATATGGTGTTCCCACAGGATACGTTCCACAGTACCATACGCCAAATCCGGCGTATTGTTTTCCTTGCTCAGATGCCCCAGAAAAACATGTTTCAGCCTGCCGCTCATGACAGAGGAAAGCAGTTCTCCCGCTGTATGGTTGGAAAGGTGTCCATTTTCGCCCAATATGCGCTCTTTCAGCAAGCGCGGGTATCCGCCTTTTTTCAGCATTTCCACATCATGGTTTGCCTCAAGCAGCAGGATATCGCTGTCCGCCAATGCTTCACAGATTTCATCGGTCACATGTCCAATATCCGTTGCCAGTGTGGCTTTGCGGTCCTCCGCCATCACGTTATAGCCCACAGGCTCCGCCGCATCATGCGGTATGGAAAACGGGCGCACGCAGATATCGTTCACCGCACAGACCTCGCCGGGATAAACATAGCGTTTGTCGTCCGGCGCAATTTTCCCGAGGCTGTCACCGATTGCCGCCCAGGTTTCCTCTGTTGCGTAAATCGGCACATGAAAACGGCGGGAAATGACTCCCGCGCCCTGTATATGGTCTATATGTTCATGGGTCAGGAACAGTGCGTCAATATCCTCGCCGGAGATACCCAACTGGCCCAGCGCATCCTGTATGCGCTTGCCGCTGACCCCCGCGTCAATCAATATTTTGGTATATTCCGTCCCAATATATGTGCTGTTGCCGCTACTCCCGCTGGCAATCGTACAAAACTCCATGTCAAACTCCTCTTTTTAGAATTTAAAACCGCGGGACTCTGTCCCGCACCCTGCAAGGGCTTTCAGCCCTTGACCCATCTGCCAGCCGCATTTCATGCGTCTGAAGGGGAATAATACTGGGAAAAAGGCTGAAAAACCATTATGCAGCGCAAATGCTTTGACCCTAATCCCTGCTTTCCACCGTGCAGACGCGCGGTGGGTACCGGGTCAAGGGACATCGTCCCTTGCGGGGGATCGGGGCAGCGCCTCAAGGTCTTCCATTTATATCCCCAGCCGGTTCTCCGCCGCCGTTTCCCCAGCCAGATTCATCGTCAGCTTGAAATGATACTTCTTCATGCCCTCGCGCTCATAAAACCTGTGCGCATCCAGCCGCAGCCGGTTGCAGCAAACCTCTATCTGTATGCAGCCCCGCGCCTTTGCCTGCCGGCATGCCTCGCGGAACAACTCGCGCCCAATCCCGCGGCTCCTGTGCCCTTCCGCCACAGCCAGCTCCATCACCTCCGCAATACACCCGCAGTGGTGCAGATGGCTTTCCATGCGCAGATTCAAAAAACCAATTACGCCGTCCTCCGCCGTTTCATAAACCAGCGGGCAGTATGCCGGATTTTCCTGCTGTCCGCAGAAAATCTCATGAAACGCTGCCTCGTCCAGCCTTGTCTGCTCCATATCGCAAATCAGCTCATATGCCGCTTTCTCGTCCTTCCGAACAGCCTGCCGCAGCATGTTTCCGCCCCCTCAGCCTTTGATGCGCCGGATATCCGCGCCCATCTCCTGAAATTTATATTCCACATCCTCATATCCGCGGTCGATATAGCGCACGCCGTCAATCACCGTTTCGCCCTCTGCCGCAAGCGCGGCAAGAATCATCGCCGCACCGGCACGCAGGTCTGTCGCGCGGACCTCTGCCCCTGTAAAATGGTCGATGCCGTCAATCACAGCGATCCTGCCGTTGATTTCTACCTTCGCGCCCAGCTTGCGCAGCTCTTCTATGTATTGATAGCGGTTGTCCCAGACATTTTCCGTCAGCACGCTCCGCCCGCCGCATACACTCAGCAATGCGGCAATCTGTGGCTGCAAATCCGTTGGAAATCCGGGATAACTCATCGTTTTCACATTAACCGCCTGCAATGGCGTATCCGCAATGATACGTATGGAATCATCGCCTTCATCTACCTTCACATGCATTTCGTCCAGCTTTGCCGTCAGCGAATCCATATGCTTCGGGATAATATTTTTCACTAAAACATCGCCGCCCGTAATTGCCGCAGCAATCATATACGTCCCTGCCTCAATCTGGTCGGGGATAATAGTATACTGCGCCCCTTTCAGGGATTCTACGCCCTTAATACGAATCACGTCCGTACCCGCGCCCTTGATATTCGCGCCCATCATATTCAGATAGTTGGCGGTGTCTACGACATGCGGTTCCTTCGCGGCATTTTCAATGGTCGTCACGCCGTCCGCCATGCTTGCGGCAAGCATGATATTGATTGTTGCGCCCACGCTTGCCTGGTCCAGATAAATAGACGCACCTTTCAAATGCTCCGCACGCGCTTTGATTACACCGTTTTCTTCCGTCACCACGGCGCCCAGCGCGCGGAAACCTTTCAGATGCAGATCTATCGGGCGTTTGCCGAAATTGCAGCCGCCCGGCATTGCCACTTCCGCCTGTTTATACCGCGCCAGCAAAGCCCCCAGCAAATAATAGGAGGCTCTCAACTGCTGTACCTCCTCGAAATCCGCCTGATAAGCAACACCCTGGCTACAGTCGATTTTCACGGTATGCTTATCCAGATATGTGCATTTCCCGCCTATTTTTTCAATCGTTGCGCAGAGGTTCCGCACGTCCTCAATACAAGGAAGGTTTTCCAGTATGCTGACCCCGCCGGCCATCACAGCCGCCGGAATCACCGCTACCGCCGCGTTTTTCGCCCCGCTGACGGTAACCTCGCCTCTCAGCCGGTTCCGGCCCTTCACAACCAATTTATCCATAAAATGTCCATCCTTCCAGTCACTTCCTAAAGGATTCCGCCTCCAGGACGCCGCTTCGCCCCCCGGCGGCTTTATTATCGTTTGTTCTGCAAAAACAACCAAATTCCGAGATATTTCTCTTTAACGTTCAAATTATATCACGAAATACACAAGCTGGAAAGTATTTTTTTCCGCGAAAGCCCCGCTCCATGCGGAAAACAGACGTTTTCCCGCCATGCGGCAAGCGTTTTACGGTCTATTCCAGTCCTTTTTTCCCATATATTTCCATCATTCTCATTCCTGACACGAAAAAAACGGCAGGCCGCCGTTTTTCAGTCCTTCTGTACAATCTGGCAGGTATAGGCGTTAATCAGGCAGGGGTCCGCCTGCTCCATCAAATATATCCGGTAGCAGGGCTCAAGGCTCACTGTCCCGTCCACAGAAGCATTGGTGTTCTCCATACGGTCATACCCCAATTCAATCCGGCTGATGGTCGCTTCTGCATTCCCACTCCTGCGCCATTCCCGCATAAACGCCAGCAGAGCTTCGTCCGCGTGGCAAATATCGCGTTTCTCACCCGCATAGCCCTGCACAGGGCAGTAGGAAAAATCCACCCAGCGCACGCCGTTCTCCGTCACAAACAGAGAAAAATAGTTGGAAAACACACTTTCGCGCTTATATGTCCCATAAAAATTCACCTCAAACCCATCATCACATTCCAGCACCACTGGCTCATCATAGGTTCCAAAGAAAAACTCTGTCTGGCTGATAAATTTTTCCGCCATGCGCTGTGCCGCGCTGCGTGTCAGGCTGCCCTTGCCCAGCTTCACGCCAGCCCGTTCCAGCCGCCCATGCGCCCCCTGAAGCGTCAGCGTGCTGCCGTCTCCGCGATACACACTTTTGTCCGTACTCACCGTCACAGTCGTTTTCTTGCTGTCAAAAAACAGTCGTTCCAGCGTTTCCTTGCTGTAAGAAGGAACCTCCGCCAAAAGACGCGGCATCGGTCTGGAAACTGTTGGCAGTTCTGTATACAGCGTGATGCTGTTCTGCGAAAGCACCTCAAAAATGGCGCGCTCCTGCGCCGCTGTCATGGTATTTTCCTGCCTCTGGCGGAAATTCAGCACGCCGAGCGCAAGGTTCAGCAGTACCAGCAGAATAATAACAAATTTTTTTGCATTCCCCCATTCCATGCGCGCCCTCCTTTCGCCAAAAAGTCTGAAATAAGAAGCATATAAAGTGAAAATGCCACTTGCGGATAACCCGCAAATGGCATGAACCAGCGTCCCCTCACTTAAGAGGCGATGGCATTAACTTTCGTTGTAGCCTATCATGCCACTTTATATGCATTCATTACCCGTATTTTCAGTATTTTTTCAATTTTCGACAGAACTGTTTTTTATCTTTTATTTCATGGTTTTTCCTGAATAAGAATCCGCCAGCTCAACAAATTATCATCACGATTTAAATGAATCAAGAGGAATCATGTCCGCACAAAAATGATAACAGATTTATATATTTTCGTCAAGCAACAGCAAAAGGAGGCACAGCCTATGCTAAAAATGAATATCTGTTATCCTCTTTTTGAAATATGCAGATCCCTCTTTTTCCATTACAATGAAAATATACTTTTAACTTTGAAAGGGGTGGGATAATGTTAGATGTTTTAATAAAAGGAGCTGTCGTTATTGACGGGACCGGTGCTCCCGGTTACAGGGGTACCATTGGAGTAAAAGATGGAAAGATTGTGTTAAACCCCGCTTTATACGAAGCCAAAAATGTGATTGATGCAAATGGGCTGTATCTTTGCCCGGGGTTTATTGATGCACATTCCCATGGCGATATGGTACTGGGGCAGGATTATGCCATGTTATGCAAAGTATCCCAGGGGATTACCACAGAAATTGCCGGCCAGTGCGGAACATCTATGTTTCCTGTTGTTCCGGGGCAGGAAGAAGGGCTGAAAGGCATATTGTCCGTAGGCGCATTATCCTTTCCTGACGAATTCAGCGACTATACTTCATTTGAAAAATATGCTTCATATGTAGAAAAAACAAAGCAGGCCACAAATATAAAAATTCTGGCGGGCCACAGTAGCCTTCGCCACTCTGTAATGGGATTTCAAAGCAGGAAGGCAACTTCTGAAGAAATAAACCAAATGAAGATACGGCTGAGAGAAGCAATGGAACATGGCGCATTGGGAATGAGCTCCGGATTGATATACTCCCCCAGCTGTTTCGCTGATACAGAAGAACTCATTGAGCTTGCAAAAGTAGTGGGGGAATACGGGGGTATTTATGCAACGCATATGAGGAATGAATCCTATGACGTAGTAAAATCCGTTGAGGAAGCCCTCCGCATAGGCAGGGAAGCAAATGTTCCTGTATTTATATCGCATCATAAGGTTTGCGGCATAAAGAACTGGAATTTAAGCAAGGAAACCCTGCAGCTGATTGAGAAGGCAATAGCGGAGGGACAAAGAGTGACGCTTGACCAGTATCCTTATCTTGCATCTATGACAAACATCAACGTGGTAGTGCCGCCAAAATATTTTGTGAACGGGATTGAAAAACTTGCAGAAAGCGTTAAAGATTTACAACTGAGGAAACAGATAAAAATGGAAATCCTGAATCCGGAAACGGATTTTGAAAACCAGTATCTGAACTGCGGAGGATGGGAAAATATCATGATTTCTTCCCTCCCGAACACGCCGGAATATGATGGCATGACTTTTGCCGAAGCAGCAAAAATCAGAAACCAGGATGGTTTTGATACATATTTTGACTTGCTCGCGGAAAATAACGGAACAGGAGTGTGTATTTATTTTTCCATGTGCGAAGAAGATTTATGCCGAATTTTTATGAACGAAAATACAGTGGTTGGCACAGACGGGCTTTGCAGGGCGATGGAAGAAAAAGCGCATCCGAGATCCTGGGGGTCTTTCCCTCATGCAATCTGCTATTTCCACAAGGAGAAGAAATTATTATCTTTGGAGGCCATGATACATAAGTGTACAAAACTTCCGGCAGAACGGGTCATGCTGGAGAAGAAAGGGGCAATTCTTGAAGGATGGGACGCGGATCTGGTGCTTTTTGATTATGAGCGCTTAAAGGACCGCGCAGAATACAAACAATCCAATGCTTTAAGTGATGGGATAGAATACGTTATGGTTGGAGGTGAAATTGTCTATCAAAACAAACAGATGACCGGAAAATATCCGGGAAAACTCATTCGTCATAAAGCCTTATAAAAGGAGGGGTAGCTTATGTTTATATTCGGATCAGCACCTTTAATCGGAGAGGACAAAACTGTACTGTTGTGGGCTGTCGTACTTGTTGTTGTGGCAATCTCCATTGTCCTTGAACAAAGATATAAATGGGCGGCTTCTCTGGGCTCTGTTGTGCTCTGTATTTTTATTGGCCTCTTTCTTTCAAATATCGGGATAATTCCATATTCCAGCGGGGTATTTTCCGGAATCGGAAACGTAGTACTGTTGTGCGCAATCCCTCTGATGCTGTTTAAGGCAAATATAGTGAAAATTTTGAAGGATTCGGGCAAACTGTTTTTATTGTTCCACATTGCGGCGATAGGAACTGTGGTAGGCGTTCTGGTTGCATTCATCGTTTTCAGGGTATTTGGCAATACAAAGTATCTGCTCACAATTATTTCGGCTGCGGCAGTAGGCGGGACAGTAAACTGCGTAGCGATGGGAAGTATTTTTGACATTCCAAACGGAATGCTGGAATCTTATCTGGTTGTAGGGAATTTTTCTGCGGCAGCAATGATTTTGATTTTGAGATTGCTGCATAACAGCAAATGGGTACGTAAAAACCTGAAGCATCCATATACGGATAAATTTGAAGCAGCATTTAACGGAAAGGGAAATGAAGGAAAAGGGCAAACGAATGCCGCAGCCTTTTGGGGCGGGAAAGAAATTGGCATCAAAGACATCGCATTAGCTTTAGCCCTTACGTTTTCCATCGTAGGCGTAAGCAGCCTTATTGCAAATTGGGTTGTTTCATTGAATCCCCCTGCAATTATCGCACAGTTGTTTGGCAGCGTTTATTTGATTATGACAATCATAACAGTTATCCTGGCAACGGCATTCAGTAAATTCATGGGCAATATTCGGGGGACACTGGAATTGGGAAACATCGGGATGCTGGCATGGTTCGTAACCATCGGCGCGTCAGGCAATCTGGTGGATATTATAAAGAATGGTGCGCTCTCTCTGGGACTGTTGGCCATAGTAATTCCCGTTAACATTCTGTTTGCAGTCATTGGTGCAAAGCTAATAAAGGCTACATGGGAAGACGCTGTGAATGCGACATGTGCGACTGTAGGCGGACCTCCAACAGCCGCCGCGGCTTCTGTTACGTTTGGCTGGGATGAGATGGTAGTTCCAGGTATCCTTGTTGGCTTATGGGGGTATATTATAGGAAGTTACTTTGGAATTTTTGCCGGCAATATCATGGGTGTGCCGTCTTTGCTGGGCTGAACAGATTGATTGAATTGTATGGCATAGATTTTGGCAGGGTGCGCTCAATTTTTGAGTGCACTCTGTTGCTATATGTATTTTCAGAAATGGCTTTCCGTACACCCATAGAAAAACACTATATTCAGCATAAAAACAACAGACAGACATTTGGATTTTCTAAGGGGGGTTGGATAATGAATATTCAGGCATTGCGTTATGTTGTGCAAATTGGAGAAATCGGTTCAATCAATAAAGCGGCGCAGCAGCTGTATATTTCACAATCGACACTTAGCAGAGCAATTCAGGAAATTGAAGAAACAACAGGATTCATTATCTTTCAACGCAGCAGTAAAGGCGTCATTATGACACATGAAGGGAAAAAAATTATTGGTCAGGCAAAAAAGCTGCTGGCAAGAATTGATCAATTTGAAAACCAGTTTTTTTATAATCAATTAAGGGAAAAAGATGAGGTTTCTCTGCATTTGGGAGTACAATATTCCTATCCGGCACTGTTAGCATTTATTCGGTTCCATGAAGAATACGGGAAAGATGCAGAATATTTGAATCTGATTTTTCATGAGGGACGTAAAGATGAAATATTTGAATTGATTCGCAGCAGGCTGTTGGATATAGGAATTGTGCATTATCTTTCCGCAGAAGAAGATGAGTTCAAAATAGAATGTAACAATGCAGAAATCATATCAGAAAGCTTTTTTGAAAGCCCAGTCTGTGTCCAGGTAAGGAAGGGGCATCCCCTGGAAGGAAAGAAAAGCGTTTCTCTGGAAGATTTGGACCATTATCCTCGTGTAGCATTTCTAAATGAAGATATCACAGGAATCAACTACTGTTCAGATGTACTGCAATTCGATAGAAATCTGTTAAAAAGACGCATTGTTGTGCGGGACAGAGGGTCGCAAAGGGAACTCCTCTTCAAAACAGATGGGTATTATATCGGGAATTTTTATGACACCGAAAAGTTAAAAGAATTGGGATTTGATGTAATAATGCCGATTACATGCATTCCACTGGAGAATGTCGATGCATCAATAAAAACAGCCATTGTTCATAGAAAAAATTACAAATATAATCAATATGACGAACGATATATCGAAATAATAAAGGATTTGATAAGCTGTTTCTAATGAGCAGGCAACCCTTACGGTCAGGGAACCCCAAACCGGAAAAATAAAGCTATGCCAGCTATGTATAAGAATTATGGGAAAATCCGGACCACATCTGAAAGAGGTCGTGGGCAACCACTATGGCAAGGATATGGAAAAGGCGAAAGCCGTTACACCCACCGCCGATAAAAAAGAATGCCATTTACGAATGAAAAATATAAGCAAATCATTCGCAAATGGCATGAACCAGCGTCCCCGAGAGGACTTGAACCTCCGACCCCTCGCTTAGGAGGCGATGACACCAATTCTCGTTGCAGCTTATCATACCATTTCATATGCTTTCAATACTCGTATTTTCAATATTTTTTCAATTTTCGGCAGAACTGTTTTTTATCATTTATTTTATGGTTTTTTCTGATTGTGAAGTTTCCAATTAGCAAATTATTAGCATGATTACAATTATTCAAGAGGAATAATGTCCGCATAAAAATGATAACAGATTTATAAATTTTCGTCAAGGAACAACAAAAGGAGGAGCAGCCTATGAAAAAAATTTCCATCAGCATGGCAAAAGGCGGCGTCGGAAAGACCTCTACGGCGGTCAACCTGTCAGCCGCATTAGCCAAATCAGGGAAGCGCGTCCTGCTCGTGGACTGCGACCCGCAGCAGGGAAACGCCACCCTGTTTTTAGGACATAACCCGAATGGGCTGAAGATCACGATTGCAAATGTCATCAATGCCCTTTTGGATCTAGGCGCACCCAATTTCATCAATGAAGCCACGATACGGCAGGCCGAAAACTTTGACCTGCTCCCCGCGAATCCAAAATTGGAAGCAATCCAGAACAGGCTTATTGCAGAGAAGAGCAGTGCCAGCATATTCAGCGGGGAAACAGGCATACAACCGCACGAAGTCCTCAAAGCCATTTTAGGGGAAGTCGAGGAAAAATATGACTACGCAGTTTTGGATTGCCCGCCGAGCATTTCCATGCTCAGCATCAACGCGCTTGTGGCGGCGGACAGTGTATTGCTGCCAGTAGAAGCCCATTACGAATGTTACGAGGCTTTAGTGCAGACGATGGACGTCATAAACAGGATTAAAATGAACTGGAACCCTGATTTGCAAATCGAGGGGATCCTGCTCACGAAATACCAGAGCCGCACAAGGCTTTGTAGGGAAGTCAGCGACTACACCAGGAACAACTTCGGCACAAAAGTAAAGGTATTTGAATATGCAGTCCCTTCTTCTATACGGATGGCGGAACTTTCCAGTGTAGGCGTGAGCATTTTCGAGCACTCACCGGACAGCGAGGCGGCACTGGCTTATGGAAAACTGGCAGAGGGCGTGATGTGGAATGTCTAAAAACACAGTATCTGGCGCATTATCAAAACGAATTGCGGAACAGACAGCAAATTCCATTGAAACCTCCTATGATGAAATGTTCGGGCTGAAGCATGATGATGAAAGGATTGTTTCACTTGACGTCAGCCTGCTGGTTCCCCACCCGGATGACCCGTTTCGGTATTATTCTGATGCGAAGCTGCGGGAGCTGGCAGAGAGCATCAGCAAGGTCGGCTTGCTGGAGCCAGTCATCGTCCGTCCGGCGGAAGGCGGGAAATATGAAATACTTTCGGGAAAGAACCGGACGAATGCAGTGAGGAAAAATAGGGAACGGACGATTCGGGCAATCGTGAAAGACGTCGATGATTTCAAGGCGGTCATGATTATTACCGAGGCGAACCTGAAACACAGGGAAATGCTCCACCCTTCCGAAAAAGGCTGGGCGTACCGTTTGCAGATGGAGGCAATCAAAAAGCAGGGCGAAAGGAATGATTTGGACGCTGTTCAAATTGAACAGAAGTTGAGCCGCAGGATTGTCGCGGAGATAAACGAGGTAAAGGACAGTGAAATCCAGCGGTATATCCGGCTGACCTACCTGATACCGGAGTTGTTGGAAATGGTAGATGAGGGAGAAATTCCCGTCATGGCGGCGTACCAGGTTTCTTATCTGGATACGGAAAGCCAAAATACGCTGCTCCGTTATCTGGAAGAAGCGGAAACAAAGCTGACTATCAAACTTGCACAAAAAATCCGCGAAACTTTTTCAAAAAATATCCCGTTATCTGCCGAAAAAATTGAAAAATTCATAGAGTATAACAATAAGCGGGAATCAAAAACGATTTCATTCAAAATCAGCCGCGAAAAACTCGGGCGGTTCTCTGACGCGGTTCCCGATGATGAAATGATAGAGAAACTGTTTCTGGAATTTCTGGCGGAACGATTTTCCACTATATAAAGCAGTTGGGCAGAAGGGAGGTGATGCCCCTGCAAAAATCCTATACAGAAAGGAGGGTGGGGACACAGACACAAACCAACGAAGGAAGGAGGAAAAACAGCCTATGAAAAAAGCATTTGCAATGGCATTGCTGCTGAGCCTGGGCATTGGGACGACAGCATACGCCTACAACGGGCAGGGCATGGGCTACGGCAGAGAGGACACCATAATCATCAACGATTACAGCACCAACAACTGGGACAGGTTTTCTTTTAACTACCAGTTTGAGAGCGGTACGGAAACAAAGGACGATTTCGGCAGGCCCACGCCAACGGACGAGCCCGCAAGGAACCCGCAGCTGGAAAATATCCGGCGGAACAAGGACGCGGCATACCTGCCGCCTGCATATGGCGTATTCAGCGGGAATATTCCAACTGACCGGAGCAGCCTTTACCATGACAACGAAACGCCTGCATATGCGTCCAACGTAACGAACACGAGCATTGATTACAACAGCATTCCGGACGGTGCAGGAAATACGGGCAGCGCAGGCAGTACGGGAGGAACGCTTCCCTCTACATCGCTGATACAGAATAACGGCACAGGCGAGCGAAACACAGAAGCAAAGTATTATGACGACGGCAGTATCGGGACGATAAAAATACCGGAACTTGACCTGAAAGTCAGCGTCTATGAGGGCGAAACGAATGAGAACATGAAAAAAGGCGTCGGGCATTTCGCATTTACAAGCGCGTGGGACGGAAATGTTTGTATTGCCGGCCACAACAGAGGTTCATCAGACCATCTGAACGGCATCTGGAAACTGAAAGACGGCGATGAAATCATCTATACGACCAAATATGGCAAGCGTGTCTATGAGGTCTACTCCATAGAAAAGATTTCTGATACAGATTATTCTTTACTTAGCTGGAGCGAACGTAATATAATGACATTGATTACATGTGTTGAAAATGTTTCCGGCCAGAGATGGGCAGTACAGGCAGCAGAGAAGAAATAAATGAACTCAGACAGCAATGGCTGCACGACAAGAGAGCCAATAATCATAGAGCAGGAAAAAGGAGGAAGCTGCATGAAAAAGAGATTTTTTATTCCGATGGCACTGGTAATGAGCATGATGATGGCAGTTCCGGCATTTGCCCAGCATATTTACATCGGGGATACGGAAACGGTAATCTCCTATGACGAAAAAGGGAACAAGATTATTACTCTGATTTTTGACCCGGCAAAAACGCCTGATTATATGAAGCCTGACAGCCCGAATTACTGGAGAAAGGCGGAACAGGCGCAGATGGAACAGATTGCAGATGTTCCGGCATTCCCACAGGCAGGACAAGCTGCAGATTTTACGGCACAGCCAGAAGAAACACCATTCCAGCCAATCCCGCCGCTGACAGAAGCACCGGAGGTCGGGACAGTGCTGGCAGAGATTGAATATATGGATAAAAACGGTGAAATCCATTTTACAACGCCCTACAACGGCTATTCCATCGGTCAATGCACATGGTATGCCAGAGGACGCTTTCAGGAAATCTATGGAATAGAACTGCCATTTTTCGGAAATGCCCGGGTATGGGCAGAAAGAGCAGCAAAATATCCGGAATTTGAAGTCATAACAGATTTGTGGAATATGCCTGCACAGGCAATCGCCGTATATGCTCCAAAGACGGATAAAACACTTCCAGGTCATGTGTGCTTTATCGAATATGTAGAATACGATGAAGCAGGGACGCCGCTGGACATTTACTATACCGATGCCAACGGCAAATATGACACGGTAAAAAACGAATACACGGCAGGATGCGATGGCGCAGTAGTAAAAGAATCCTTTGATACTTTCAAGGAAACCAGTCAGTTAAAACTGGTTGGATATATCCTGCCAAAAGCACTGGAGAAGCAATACGTTCTCAGAGAATAGAATACAGATTGTAAAAAAAGCTTTGCGAAAAACGCAGAGCTTTTTTTATTGCGAGGGAGTTGAAAGATATGTTAAAATGGAGAAAAATCCTCTCTATGTTTTTAGCGGCAATATTTATGTTGTCAACAGGCGTTCAGGCGTTTGCGGGGACATCGCTCGACAATGCACTGAACAAAGTGAACTTATATACCAAAGGCAGTCAGGGCGCACAGCTTCTGACATGGAAAGGCGTGGTAGACCCGCAGAATTTTGCGGCAACCATCATCGTTTACCGCGCAGAGGACGGGAAAGAGTATCCCGCCTATTGCGCGAACCCGAATAAGCCAGGGGTAGAAAACCTTGCGGGGAAAAGCTACGACGTGGACGCAGACCAGAAGGACACAGACCCGGCAGTCTGGGGCGTTATCACGAACGGCTACCCTTATAAAACGCCGCAGGAGTTGGGCGTTCATACAGAGTACGAAGCCTACTACGCTACCAAAATGGCGGTCTGGGCTGTTGTGCATGATAATTACAGCAATCTGAATGACTGGAAAGCCAACGGCAGCCAGAATGCCCATGTAGAAAAGGCGATGAAAGACCTTGTTGCGAAAGGGCGCGCGAACCAGTATGTTTACAGGACGTGGCTGTCAATGAACCCCAAAAGCCCGAAGGCAGAAACCGACAGCAAGGACAGCAATTATCTTTCTCAGGAATATACGCTGGACTGCAATGTCGATATTATTAGCTACCGTGTAGTAATTGACGGAGATGTTCCGGCGGGAGCAAAAGTAACCGACGCGAATAATAATGAAAAGGACAGCTTTAACGGCTCGGAAAAGACTTTTAAGGTTTTAATCCCCAAGGAGTCGGCAGGAGGTGGCGGTTCATTCCGCGTGCTTGTTAAAGGCAGTCTGGAAAACAAGGCTGTATTGTTTGGGAAATCCCATGCCAATAAGCAGGACTATTATATTGCTCCCCTCCCCTCTTATAATGGGGATTCATGGGTAGATTTGCTTTATGGTGATGGCGGTGATACAACCCCGGACCAGCCAGGTACGCCAGACAATCCTGGCACGCCAGATGTTCCGAAGCCCAGCACTGACCTTCAAATCCTGAAAGTTGCAAAAGGCACACAGAAAGGGCTTGCAGGGGCGGTGTTTAAGGTCGAGGTCGATGCCAGGACCATCGGGCATTATGTGACAGACAGCAGCGGCCAGATTACGATTGAGAATGTGTCCGGTACAGTGTCCGTAACCGAGGAGGTCCCGCCAGAAGGCTATGTGTTGGACGAAAACAACCATAAGGACATTGAAATCACAGACACAAAGCCCATCATTATCATGTTTGCCAATGAAGAAATGGCGGAACTGGAAGTCACGAAAATCGACCAGGATACAGGTGAGGGACTTCCGGGGGCAGCCCTGCGCGTGGCTTACGATGGCGGCCATGATTCCTTTGATATTTATACGAACGCCTCCGGGAAAGCCGTGTTAAGTAATCTAAAAAGCGGAAATTGGGAAATCGTTGAGGTGTCCGCACCAGACGGATACATTTTGGACAAGACCCCGCACAGCATTAAATTAGAGCCGGGGAAAAAGGCAACAATCAGTATCCCGAACAGGGCAAAGCCCGGACTTGTGATTAAAAAATATGACGAAGACACCGGCCTGCCTTTGGGGAATGCTGAATTTTCTGTTGCCAAAAAAGGCGGCTCTATCGTATATGAGGGCGTTACAGACAAGTCAGGGCAAATCAGGCTGGAAGGGCTTGACCCCGGCTGGTACACCATAACTGAACTCGCCCCGCCAAAAGGCTACCTGATTGCAACGGAAAGCAAGGACGTATATCTGGAACCGAATAAATGCGTCGAGGTGAAATTTGATAACCGCAAGCGGCCCTCACTTCAGCTCATGAAAATTGATTCCCGGACAAAGGAACCCCTGCCGAATGCAAAATTCAAGGTGGTTAAAACAGAAGATAACACAGTCAGCGAATATGTGACAGGGGATACAGGCGTGGTCCTTATAAATGATTTGGACGAGGCAATTTATTCTGTGGAGGAGATTTCGAGCCCTGCCGGATACTGCATTGACCCTGACAGCCATAAGGACATCGCTCTGGAATGGGGAAAAACGAAAACGCTGATTTTTGAGGATACAAAAAAGCCTACACTCGTCGTCACGAAAACAAATGTGCTGACAGAGAAGCCAGTACCGAATAATGTTTTCAAAATCCAGAGGGAAACGGAGAACGGCGGCGTTGTCACACTGGGAACGTACAAAACTGACCTGAAAGGTCAGATTATTCTAAAGGACACAGACCCGGGTTGGTATATCATTACCGAAACGAGGGCAGCACAGGGAATGAGCCTGCCGAAAAACCCTGTCACAAGGAAATACCTTGCGCCGGGGGAAAATGCGTATCTGGACGATATGCAGGGCGCCCCTCCCTCTAAACCGGAAACAGGAAATGATACGGGAGAAGCCGACAACGTACAGCCGCCAGACAATTCCGGCACAGCCAATGGCGGGACGCCATCGAAACCAGCAGGAAATGACATAAAGGTTACCTATGGCGATGATTACGGTATCGGTGAGGAAATCCCGAACTATCCTCTGAACAGTATTGTAATCAAGAAAGCCGACGCGAATACATCGGAGCTTCTGCCTGGTGCGGTATTCGAGGTGCGTAAGGTCAGCGAGGATATTTCCGGTAATTCCGGTACAATCATCGGCAGATATACCGTCGATAATTCTGGAATCGTTGTCATAACAGGACTCGAACCCGGAGGCTACCTGGTCGAAGAAGTAAAACCGCCTACAAATTACCTGCTAAGTGAAAATTCACAGCAGCAGGCGTGGCTCAAGGCAGACGGGACTTCCATTGTAGAGGTCGTGTTTACCAATTATCCGTATGGTTCCATTCTGCTCTCGAAGGTGAACGCTTTGACAAACAAGCCTTTACCGAACGCACGTTTTAAGGTCACCACAAGTGATGGTACGGCAGTCGGCAACAGCAACGGCGAATTTGTTTCCGATGAAAATGGGGAAGTTCTGATACCGCACGTAAAGCCCGGAAGCGTAATCGTGACTGAATTGGAAGCACCCCCGGGGTTCGTCAGGGACGCAACGTCGCAGACTGTCAAGGTTGGCACAGACGGCGGGACGTACAAGGTTTCTTTCCGGAACCAGCCTGCCAGCACTCTCGTCATTCTGAAAAAGGATGCTGACAGTCTGGAGCCTTTGCCGAACACACAATTCAGGGTAACGACATCGGAAGGCGGAGTTGTAGGCAATTCCAACGGGCTTTTTACAACGGGAAGCAGTGGAAGTATCACAATATCAGGCTTGGAGAAATCAACGCTCATCATCGAAGAGGTAAAAGCATCAGATGGATACGTGCTGGAGGAACAGAGCCGCACGATTGCCATTGATTACGGCAAAACCTACACCGTAGAGTTTACTAACAGGAAAAAGGCTTCCCTCATCATCAAAAAGGTGGACGATGTAACCGGCGCACCGCTTGCGGACGCAAAGTTTTTGGTAGAAAAGCAGAATGGCGAACACGTTGGGGAGTATACGACCGATAAAACGGGGACCATTTTGGTACCCAATGCATCACCGGGCTGGTACCTGGTGCGTGAAACGAAAGCACCAGCAAATTACATTCTGGACGAAACACCGAAAACAGTCGAGGTAAAGACCAACGTACCAACAGTCGTGACATTCAGCAATAAGCCGCTTTCCGGTATTAAGATTATTAAAACAGATTCGGAATCAGGCGCACCGCTGCCGAATGTTTTGTTTGCTGTCAGCAAACTGAACGGTGAAAAAATCGGCAATTTTAAGACTGGGCAGGATGGTATGGTCTATATACCCAATCTCCCAGATGGATACTACGCAGTCGTTGAATTGGAGGGACTTAAAGGATACCACTGGGACAAGGAGCCGAAAACAGTCGAGGTGAAATCCGGCAGGCAGACTATACTTGAGGTCAAAAATACGCCTGCGTCTTCCCTGCTCATCGTCAAGACAGACATGGAAACCGGCAAGCCTTTATCGGACGTTTCCTTTGATATTGCAAAGCAGAACGGCGAAAAAATCGGCACATTTACGACAGACCAAAATGGCAGAATTATCGTGGACTTGCCGGAGGGGAAATATACGGTCGTGGAAACCGCCGCAAGAGAATCCTACGAATTGGACGCAAAAGTGTACGAAGTGGAAATCAAAGCAGGCGGGCAGACTGTCCTGCGGGTGCAGAACAAGCCCCTGAGCGGGCTGAGGCTGAAGAAGATAGACGCTGTAACGGGCGAGCCTATTTATAATGTAGAGTTTATGGTTTTCGACAAAAACAACAAGGTCATTGGTACGTTCTACACGGACGACAGGGGGCTGATTGATTTTTCCTCCATACTTACCGAAGGGCGTTATACCATACGCGAAACGCGCCCCCAGGAAGGCTACTATCCCGACAACAAGCCGCGGACGGTGGAATTTGTGGCGGGGAAAGTGACGGAGATCATCTGGAAGAACCAGCCGCAGGCAGGCCAGATACAGGTGACGAAGCTGTCCGCCGACGATAACGAGGTGAACGGGCTTCCGGCAGGTACGCCGCTTGCAGGCGCGATTTTCGAGGTATACAATTACAAATCCGGCAACCTTGCTGACCGTTTCATCACGGGCACGGACGGGCGCGGCGTTTCCAAGTCGCTGCCTTTGGGGCGGTATATCGTGAAGGAGGTGCAGAGCCCGCAATATTACCAGCTGAACACGGAGGAGATGGACATCACGATTGAGTTCGCCACGCAGATCATCAAGCTGGAGTTTACCAACAGGAGCGCGAACACGGGCGTGAGCATCAAAAAGACGGGCAATGTGGAGGCAATGCCGGGCGATACGATACGGTATGACATCAGGACGGTGCGCAATACATCGACTGTGCCTCTGACAGATTTCTACTGGCGGGACGTGCTACCGACAGATGCGGTGCGGCTGAACAAGATCGTAACAGGCACTTACAACCAGTCGGTGAAGTATAAGATACTTGCGACGACGAACAAAGGGAAGCAGGTCATTGTGGCCGACAACCTGAGCACATTGCAGAACAACGTCATTGACTGCTCCAACGCCAGCCTTGGGTTATACAGCGATGAATATGTAACGACGTTTACGCTGATATTCGGGAATGTAAAGGCTGGCTTTATTTCTGTGGAACAGCCGCAGGTATTTGTGACGGTGCTGAAGAACCTGCCTGGCGGCTACCAGTTTGCGAACAAGGCGGACATCGGCGGGCGGCATGGCAATGAGTGGGTAGTCGGCAACTCGACGTGGCTGACGACCATTTACCGCGCGACAGCAAACCGTCTGCCCAAAACAGGATATTAAAAAGAACTAAGACCGCGGGGCTCTGCCCCACCACCCCGCAAGGGATTTCATCCCTTGACCCTTTATCCACCGCGCAGCTGCGCGGTGGAAATAAAGTTTAGGGTCAAGCCCTTTTCAAAGGGCTTGCGGAGGTTTGGAGGCAGAGCCT
>OFHN01001284.1_pt1 | contig 18313 bp, 15 predicted proteins | sample 1521321 | NCBI WGS metagenome assembly OFHN01 (sample SAMEA3504130, study PRJEB24116) | mouse gut metagenome | biome: mouse gut; feature: mouse-associated habitat; material: faeces | place: Denmark | collected 2011
CCCCGGCGGCACGCCGGCACGCCGGCACGCCGGGAGGATGAGAGTGAATGATAAAATTGATTGCCAGTGATTTAGACGGTACTCTTCTGCAAGGCAGCGCCCAGCGCCCCAGTCCGGAGGCGATGGAGCTGATTAGGGCCCTCCAGCAAAAGGGGGTGCTCTTCGCCGCCGCCAGCGGCCGCCAGTGCCCCAATCTCCACCGCATCTTCTGGCCCCTCTCCCAAGAGATGGTGCTGCTGGGGGAAAACGGCTGCCTTGTCACCTACAAGGGCCGCACCCTCTTCCAAAAAGAACTGGAGCGGGAAGCGGCCCTGGAACTGATTCGGGAAATCCTGGCCATGGGGGAGGACTGTGAGGTGCTGGTAAGCGCCCCCCAAACCTATTGGCTGCTCCCCAAAACCCTCCGCTACCTGGATATGGCCCTCAACCGCTGGGATATGACCCTCTGCACCACCAGGGACCCGGAGGACATCTGCGACCCCATTCTGAAAATCTCCCTCTGCATGGCCGACGGCCTGAACCCCCAGGTGGTGGAGGACCTTTGCCAGCGGTGGCAGGGGCGCTTTAAGACGGCGGTCTCCGGCCGGGAATGGCTGGACTTCACCACCGGGCACAAGGGCCTGGGCATCCAGGCGGTCCGGGAGGCCTTCGGCTTTTCCAAAGAAGAAATCGCCGTCTTCGGGGATAATTACAACGATGTGGAGATGCTGGAGGAGGCGGGGCTTGCCTTTGTGATGGACACCGCCCCCGACCCGGTGAAAGCCCGCGGGAACCGCATCTGCCACCGGGTGGAGGATTCCCTGGGGGAGATTCTCCGGGAAATGACATAACGCAGGGAGGAGAAAGGGATGACAGCTTCTCCCCAACAGATGGAAAAGATTTACACCCCGGAGGCCGCCGCCTTCTTTGCCGGGGCGCCCTGGGCGGTGCCCATCTGGGAGGAGGCCGCCGCCTTCCTCCTTTCCCTGGGGCCGGAGGTGGATCTCCGGTACAGCAAGACCCAAATCACCTTCCGCACCAAATACGGCTTCGCTTTCCTCTCCTTCCCCTACCGGCGGCGAAAGGACTGGCCCAAGGAGTGCCTCATCCTCACCTTTGGCCTGGACCACCCGGTGGAGCACCCCCGCGTAGCGGTGAAAACCGAGGCCGCCCCCAACCGGTGGACCCACCACGTCCTTCTGTCCGCCCCCGGCCAGCTGGAGGGGCCGGTGCCGGACTGGCTCCGGGAAGCCTACGCCTTCTCCTTCCGGGGAAGGTAATATAATAAGGAGGCCGGGTATGGAAAGAAGCCTTATCACTCTGGGGCGCTGGCCCCAAAGCGGCAGCCAGCCGGAGCCCATCCAGTGGTTGGTGCTGGCAGAGGAGGAAAACGCGCTCCTCTGCCTTAGCGCCGCTATTTTAGACTGCCAGCCCTACCACCGGGAAGGAGGCCCCGCCACCTGGGCGGGCTGCTCCCTCCGCCGGTGGCTGAACCAGGATTTTTTCTTTGCCGCCTTTTCCCCGGAGGAGCAAAAGCGGCTGCTCCCCACCCGGCTGGAAAACCCCGGCAGGGAGACGGAGGACCGGGTCTTCCTCCTGGCCCCGCCGGAGGACCTGCCGGGCTTTGTCCCCTTTCAGGACCCGGAGGACTACTACAGCTTCCCGGAAGACCGGGCCATGACCACCCCCTACGCCCGGAGCCGGGGGTGCTGGTTTGTGGAGGAGGAGGGCCCGGAGCAGTACCGGGGGAGCTGGTGCATCCGCTACCCCCGGTACCTGGACGACGGGGAGACGGCGCCGGACTACACCAGCAGCGTCAACTTTGATGGCTACATTGAGGCGGCGGCCCAGGATACCGGGGACCTGGACGGTATCCGCCCCGCTATCCGCCTCTTCCTCCCCCAATGAAACCACTGTAAGGAGCTGTCCCCTATGAAAATCGCCTTTTACACCTTCGGCTGCAAGGTGAACCAGTACGAGACCCAGGCCCTGCGCCAGCAGTTTGCCGCCGCCGGGTGGGAGGTGCTGGACTTTGCCCACGACGCCCCCTGGGATGCGGTGGTGGTGAATTCCTGCACCGTCACCGCCGAGGGGGATAGAAAAACCCGCCAGCTGCTGCGGCGGCTGCGCCGGGAGCACCCCGACGCCGCCATCTGCCTCACCGGCTGCTTTCCCCAGGCCTTCCCGGAGGCAGCCCAGGCCATGGAGGAAGCGGACGTGGTCACCGGCAGCCGGGACCGCCGGGGGCTTTCCCAGGCTCTGGACCGGTTCCTGGCCACCGGAAAGCGGGTGGTGGAGCTGCGCCCCCACCAGCAGGGGGAGGCATTCGAGGCCATGTCGGCGGAGAGCTTTGGCCGGCGCACCAGGGCCTTTGTGAAAATCGAGGACGGGTGCGAAAACTACTGCGCCTACTGCATCATCCCCACCGCCAGGGGGCCGGTGCGTTCCAAGCCCATAGAAGCCCTCCGGGAGGAGCTGGCCGCCCTGGCCCGCTCCGGCTACCAGGAGGTGGTGCTGGCGGGGATAAACCTTTCCGCCTACGGCCGGGAGTATGGCCTGCGGCTCATTGACGCCATCGAGGCGGCGGCGGGGACGCCGGGGCTGCGTCGGGTGCGCCTGGGGAGCCTGGAGCCGGACGTCATCGGTCCGGAGGACTTTTCCCGGATGGCCGCCGCTGGAAAAATATGCCCCCAGTTCCACCTCTCCCTCCAGGCGGGGTGCGACGCCACCCTCCGGCGGATGGGCCGGCGGTACGACACCGCCCACTACCGGGCCGCAGTGGAGGAGATCCGCCGCCGCTTTCCCCTGGCGGCCATCACCACCGACCTGATGGTGGGCTTCCCTGGGGAGACAGAGGAGGACTTTTTGGAAAGCCTGGAGTTTGCAAAGGACATCGGCTTTTCCCGCATCCATGTCTTTCCCTACAGCCGCCGCCCCGGCACGCGGGCAGCCCAGATGCCAAGCCAGGTGCCCCAGGAGGAAAAGCGCCGCCGGGCCGCCCGGCTCATCGCCGCCGGGGAGGAGCTGCGAAAGGAATTCCTGGCCCAAATGGTGGGCACGGTGCAGGAGGTGCTCTTCGAGGAGGGGGGGGCCCAGGGCCAGACCGGCTACACCCCCAACTACACCCCGGTCACCGTCCAGGAGCTGCGGCCCCTCCAGGGGCAGGTGCTGCCGGTGCGCCTCACCAGTCTCCTGGGGGAGGGGTGCGGCGGCTGCCTTTAAAAATTTTTCCAAAGAGAAAAAGAAATCGTGAATCTTTGGTAAATCCTGCGCCTTTCTACTTTACACCTCCCGGAAAAAATGTTAAAATTGAAGCAGTATGCAGGGGCCAGAAGGTGTGCGTACCCTTTTCCCTTGCATAGAACGAAGAAATAAAACAGGGAGGAAAACAGAATGGCAAGAAAAATGAAAACAATGGACGGTAACAACGCCGCCGCCCATGTTTCCTATGCGTTCACCGACGTTGCCGCCATTTACCCCATCACCCCTTCTTCCGTGATGGCGGAGGTGTCCGACAAATGGTCGGCGGATGGCAGGACCAACATCTTCGGCGAGCGGGTAAAGGTCGTTGAGATGCAGTCCGAGGCCGGCGCCTCCGGTACCGTCCACGGCTCTCTGGCCGCCGGCGCCCTCACCACCACCTTCACCGCTTCCCAGGGCCTGCTGCTGATGATCCCCAATATGTACAAGATGGCCGGCGAGCTGCTCCCCGGCGTCATCGACGTCTCCGCCCGGTGCGTGGCCTCCCACGCCCTGAACATCTTCGGCGACCACTCCGACGTTTACGCCTGCCGCCAGACCGGCTTTGCCATGATGTGCGAGAGCAGCGTCCAGGAGGTTATGGACCTCACCGCCGTCTCCCACCTTGCCGCCATCAAGGGCCGGGTCCCCTTCCTGAACTTCTTCGACGGGTTCCGCACCTCCCACGAGCTGCAGAAGATTGAGGTCTGGGATTATGACGACCTGAAGGAACTGGTGGACATGGACGCCGTGGACGCCTTCCGGAAGAACGCCCTGAACCCGGAGCACCCCGTCCTGCGGGGCACCGCCCAGAACGGCGATATCTTCTTCCAGGCCCGCGAGTCCTGCAACCCCTTCTATGACGCCCTTCCCGCCGTTGTGGAGGAGTACATGAACAAGGTGAACGCCAAGATTGGCACCAACTACGCCCTGTTCAACTACTACGGCGATCCCGCCGCCGAAAACGTCATCATCGCCATGGGCTCCATCTGCGAGACCATCGACGAGACCATCGACTACCTGAACGCCCAGGGCGGCAAGTACGGCCTCATCAAGGTCCGCCTGTACCGTCCCTTCTCCCAGAAGCATCTGCTGGCGGCCCTCCCCGATACCGTCAAGGTTATCTCCGTTCTGGACCGCACCAAGGAGCCCGGCTCCCTGGGCGAGCCCCTCTTCCTGGATGTTGTCGCCGCCCTGAAGGGCACCAAGTTTGAATCCCTCCCTGTCTACGGCGGCCGGTACGGCCTGGGCTCCAAGGACACCACCCCGGACCAGGTCATCGCCGTCTACAAGAACGCCGCCGCGGCCCAGCCCAAGGAGCGCTTCACCATCGGCATCGACGACGACGTCACCTTCCTCTCCCTCACCCCCGACGAGAACCCCAACACCGCCCCCGCCGGCACCACCGCCTGCAAGTTCTGGGGCCTGGGTTCCGACGGCACCGTGGGCGCCAACAAGAACTCCATCAAGATCATCGGCGACCATACCGATATGTTCGCCCAGGCGTACTTTGAGTACGATTCCAAGAAGTCCGGCGGTCTGACCATCAGCCACCTGCGCTTCGGTTCCACCCCCATCCACTCCACCTACTACATCAACAAGGCGAACTTCGTGGCCTGCCACAACCCCGCCTATGTTGGCAAGTACGACATCGTGGAGGACCTGGTGGACGGCGGTACCTTCCTGCTCAACTGCGGTTGGGACCTGGCCGAGCTGGAGGAGCGCCTCCCCGGCAAGGATAAGCGCTACATCGCCACCCACGGCATCAAGCTCTACACCATCGACGGCGTCAGCATCGGCAAGGAGCTGGGCCTGGGCACCCGCATCAATACCGTCCTCCAGTCCGCCTTCTTTAAGCTGGCCGGTATCCTCCCCGAAGCGGATGCCATCAAGTATATGAAGGACGCTGCCACCGCCTCCTACGGCCGCAAGGGCGAGGCCATCGTCAAGATGAACCACGACGCCATCGACCTGGGCGCCCAGCGTATCCACGAGGTGCAGGTGCCGGAGTCCTGGAAGAACGCCCCCGATTCCCACCCGGTGGAAAAGGCTGTGGGCGACGACCAGGTGCTGGTGGACTTCGTCAACAACGTGGAGATCCCCGTCAACGCCCACCGGGGCGAAAAGCTGCCTGTCTCCGCCTTTAAGGGCGCCGAGGACGGCACCTTCCCCCTGGGCTCCTCCGCCTTCGAAAAGCGGGGCATCGCCGTGGACGTTCCCACCTGGAACCCCGAAAACTGCATCCAGTGTAACTTCTGCTCCTATGTCTGCCCCCATGCCGTCATCCGTCCCGTGGCCCTCACCGCCGAGGAAGCCGCCAAGGTTCCCGCCGGCCAGCTGACCATGGATATGACCGGTATGCCCGGCATGAAGTTTGCCATGACCGTTTCCGTTCTGGACTGCACCGGCTGCGGCAGTTGCGCCAACGTCTGCCCCGGCAAGAAGGGCCAGAAGGCCCTCACCATGCAGAGCCTGGACAGCCAGCGGGAGAAGCAGGACGGCTTCGCCTATGGCTTCAGCCTGCCGGAGAAGCCCGAAGTGGCCGAAAAGTTTAAGCCTACCACCGTCAAGGGCAGCCAGTTTAAGCAGCCGCTCCTTGAGTTCTCCGGCGCCTGCGCCGGCTGCGGCGAGACCCCCTACGCCAAGCTGGTCACCCAGCTCTTTGGCGACCGGATGTATATCGCCAACGCCACCGGCTGCTCCTCCATCTGGGGCGGCTCCGCTCCCTCCACCCCCTACACCAAGGATAAGAACGGCCGCGGTCCCGCCTGGGCCAACTCCCTCTTCGAGGACAACGCCGAGTTCGGCTACGGCATGTTCCTGGCCCAGGATACCCTCCGCAAGCAGCTGATCGCCAAGGTGGCGAAGCTGGGCGAGACCGCCCAGGGCAGCGCCAAGGAGGCCATCGACGGCTACCTTGCCACCGTGAACGACGGCGTTGCCAATGGTCCCGCCACCGCCGCCCTGGTGATGGAGCTCCAGAAGTGCGAAGGCCCCTGCGAGCTGGGTAAAGAGATCCTGAAGATGAAGGAATTCCTTGCCAAGAAGTCCAACTGGGTCTTCGGCGGCGACGGCTGGGCCTTCGATATCGGCTTTGGCGGCCTGGACCATGTCCTGGCTTCCGGCGAGGATGTGAACATCCTGGTCTTCAACACCGAGGTGTACTCCAACACCGGCGGTCAGTCCTCCAAGGCTACCCCCACCGGCGCCGTGGCGCAGTTCGCCGCCGCCGGTAAGGAAGTGAAGCAGAAGGATCTGGCAGCCATCGCCATGAGCTATGGCTACGTCTACGTGGCCCAGGTGGCTATGGGTGCCGATTACAACCAGTGCATCAAGGCCTTCCAGGAGGCGGAGAGCTACCACGGCCCCTCCATCATCATCGCCTACGCCCCCTGCATCAACCACGGCATCAAGGGCGGTCTGGTGAACGCCCAGGCCGAGATTAAGAACGCGGTGGCCGCCGGCTACTGGCATATGTTCCGCTTCGATCCCCGCCTGGCTGCCGAGGGCAAGAACCCCTTCAGCCTGGACAGCAAGGAGCCCACCCTGTCCTACGCCGACTTCATTAAGAACGAGGTGCGGTACACCTCCCTGGTCCGCTCCTTCCCGGAGCGCGCGGAGGAGCTCTTCGCCAAGGCGGAGAAGGATGCCGCGGCCAAGTACCGTCATCTGCTGAAGCTGAAGGCTCTCTACGACGTGGACTGAATCCAGACGCGCCCCTGCTAAGGCAGGCTTTTCCCGCAACATTTTAGCAAACCGCCTGGAGGTCAGCGCTCGTGCCAGACACAGCGCTGGCCTCCAGCTGCAATTTCTCGCCCTCCGGGGTGCCCCCGGTGTCACGCCCTGCACGGCCTTCGGCCTTACCTTTGCAAAAGGCGCAAGTGACTGCCTGGGGTCTTAGAACCTGTTCAGCATCTAACCGCCCGCCGTCTGGCAGGTCTTTTTCCGCCATGCTTTGCCAAATTTTTTTGCAATACATACAGTATTGCTGCAAAAATTTGTCTGCGCCTGACAAAAATATCCCTTGCCATCCGCCGCACGTCCAGATACGGAACAGGTTCTTAGATTCTGCGCTTTTGCACCGGGGACATTGGCCGCTTATCTTTTTGCTTCTTTTCTCGTGAAAAGAAAAAGAAGGCAGGGATGGGCGGCAGCCCAGATTGGCAGGAAGAAGGAGGTGCCGGTTTTAATTGAACATACTCATCATCGGCTGCGGCCGGGTAGGGGCTGGCCTGGCCAACGCCCTCTATAAGGAGGGCCACGACATCTCGGTGGTGGATTCCTCCCCAGAGAGCTTCACCCACCTGGAGGACGGCTTTACCGGCTTCCGCCTGGCGGGGGTGCCCATTGATTCCGCTGTCCTGCGCCGGGCGGGCATCGAGGAATGCCACCTGGTTGCCGCCGTCACCGGGGACGACAACACCAATTTGATGGTGGCCCAAATTGCCAAAAGGATTTTCCGGGTCCCCAAGGTCCTAACCCGCCTTTACGACCCGGCCCGCCAGGACCTCTATGAGCAGGAGGGGCTGCACACCGTCTGCCCCACCAGCCTGACGGTGGACCTTATCCAGCAGATTATCAGCGAATCGGAAGAAAGCGCCAGCCGGGTGGTCTTCGGCAACAGCACCCTAAGCCTTTCCGCCCTGGCGGTGCCCCCGGACCACCGGGGGAAGACCATCGCCCAGGTGGGGCGCAGCGAGGACGAAAGCATCGTGGGGGTGCTGCGCCGGGATGGCGCCCTCATCTTCCACGAGAAGGCCGGCGGCTACAAGCTGAAAAAAGGGGACCGCATCCTCTGCGCACGATTGGTTTAGAGAGGGGTGTTTTCTTTGAAGGTCATTGTTGTAGGAGCGGGCAAGGTGGGTTTTTACCTGGCCAAGACCCTGCTCCAGCATGGGCACACCCCCCTGGTGATTGAGACCGACCAGGAGCACTGCCGCCGGGCGGCGGATGAGCTGGGCATCCCCGTCACCTGCGGGGATGGAAGCTCCGCCGACGTCCTCCAGGCCGCCGGGGCCCAGGGGGCGGACGCCATCGTCACCGCCACCGGGGCGGACCAGACCAACCTCATCGCCTGCCAAACCGCCCGCCGCCTCTTTGGGGTGAAGCGCACCCTCAGCCGGGTGAACGACCCAGGGAACCTTACGGTTATGAAGAAGCTGGGGGTGGATGTCCCCGTCTCCAGCACCGATATCCTGGCCCGCACCCTGGAGCGGGAGGTGGACGCCTCCGCCATCCAGTCCCTCATCTCCCTCAACCGGGGGGAGGCCACTATCAGCCAGTTCACCCTGCCGGAGGACAGCCCTCTGGAGGGGGAGGCGGTGAAGGACCTGCGCCTGCCGGCGGAATGCGTCCTCATCTCGGTCACCCGGCGGGGGGAGCTTATCATCCCCCGCGGTCCCACCAAGCTCCAGGGTGGGGACCAGGTGCTGGTGCTGGTGGGAGCCTCTGCCACCCACCAGCTGATGGAGGCCCTCCATCTGGACGAAAACGAGGAAGGGGAGCCGGAGGAAGCCGCTTCCCACCCCCAGGAGCGGCAGAAATGGAAAATTCCCTGGAGGAAGAAATAAGATTGGCTTGTTTTTTGCTTGCTTTTTTCCGAAATGTGACGATAATTATATTGACACAGAATCACTCAGGCGGGAAAACTGCGCCTGTCTGACAAAATGCCACCACAAATAGGCAAGGAGGAGCTGTATCTATGCTCAAGAACATGAAGATCAGAACCAGTCTCTTGTTAGGGTTCGGGATCACCCTTCTGGTTTCCATCATCATCATCGCTTCTACGCTGTTTTTGATGAACCAGCAGAGCGGTAAGATGGTGGAGGTGATCAACACCGATGTTGAAGCCTGCGACCTGATTAAGGCCACCCGCATCGACGCCAACATTGCGGCCCGGAATCTCCGCAACATTCTGCTGCTTCCGGATAACCCCAATAACGCCCAGATGCTTGCCGCCATCCAGACCTCCCTTTCCGCCCTGGACCAGGATATGGCAACCCTGGAAAGCGTCTATACCCTGCAGGATAATCAGCTTGTAGAATACAAGAAGGCCATTGACAGCTGGAAGGAAGCCGCCAACGATATTCTCACCGCTGCCAATGCCGGCCGCACGGAAGAGGCCATCCGCCTGGTGCAGAACGAGTGTATCCCCCGCCTGGATGCCCTGGGAGAGATTGCGGAGGGGATGGATAATGCCCTGAACGCCGCGAAAAACGCCGAGCTTGCCAGCCAGCAGAAGGGCTTTACCTACATAACCCTCATTGTGATGGGGGTCCTGGCCGTGGTCCTGGTCATCATGATGCTCTTCATCACCAAAGTGATTCGGGGTATCGTCGTTCCCACCGCCCAGGTGCAGAAGGCCCTGATGGGCTTCAGCGAAGGCCGCCTGAAGATTCCGGTGGATTACCAGAGCAAGAACGAGATTGGCGATATGTGCGAGGCGCTGCGCAAGAGCCAGATCATCCTGGGCGGCGTTATTGAGGATGTCTGCGACCTCCTGAGCAAGATGGCCGGGGGCAACTTCAATGTCAAGACCCGCGACGAGGCCCTTTATGTGGGTGACCTGAGCACCATCCTCCACGCCCTGCGCAGCCTTAAGCAGAAGCTGAGCAGCACCATGGTCCAGATTCACCAGGCCGCGGAGGAGGTTTCCTCCGGCGCCGACCAGGTCTCCTCCGGTGCCCAGGCCCTTTCCCAGGGCGCCACCGAGCAGGCTTCCTCTGTGGAAGAGCTGGCCGCCACCATCAACGACATCTCCGAGCAGATTAAGGCCAACGCCGATAACGCCCAGCAGGCCAGCCAGATGGCGGACGATGTGGGCCAGAAGATCGACCAGAGCAACACCCAGATGCAGGAAATGACCGCCGCCATGGGCGAAATCAGCGAGAAGTCCAAGGAAATCGCCAAGATCATCAAGACCATCGAGGATATCGCCTTCCAGACCAACATCCTGGCTCTCAACGCCGCCGTGGAGGCCGCCCGCGCTGGGGCCGCCGGCAAGGGCTTTGCCGTTGTGGCCGATGAGGTCCGCAACCTGGCCAGCAAGTCCGCCGACGCCTCCAAGAGCACCTCCGCCCTCATCGAGGGTTCTGTGAAGGCGGTGGAGAACGGCACCCGCATCGCCACCGAGACCGCCAAGGACCTGGTGGAAGTGGTGGAGGGCGCCCAGGAGATCGTCGTCACCATCAACCGCATCGCCTCTGCCTCCAAGCAGCAGGCCGAGGCCGTGGCCCAGGTCACCCAGGGTGTGGACCAGATTTCCAGCGTCATTCAGACCAACTCCGCCACCTCGGAGGAATCCGCTGCCGCCAGCGAGGAGCTGGCCAGCCAGTCCACCATCCTGAAGGAGCTGGTGGATCAGTTCACCCTCAGCGATGAGTTCAGCGGCGGTTCCAGCTTCAGTTCCTCTGTCCCTTCCTTTACCGGCAAGTCCATCTCCTACCAGGATGATGATGACGATTACGTCGCCTACAACAGCGACAAATACTAATTGCTGCCCTGGGGGCCGAAAGGCCCCCATCGCATAAGAACCTGTATCCATAGCCGGACAATGCCAGATGAGCGAGAGGTTTCTCCATCCTGCAAGGCAAAAATCCGCAGAACTACTTGGTGTAATTCAAGGATTTTTAACACAGCAGGGCGAAAAAAAGCCGGCCAGATGGTATTGGATGGTTGTGAATACAGGTTCTTTATCCCACGGAAAAAAGCAGGGTAAACACCCTGCTTTTCCTTTTGGACACGGGGCGGCCCCGCCCCCAGCCATATGCAGTTTTAAGAAATTACCGGAAGGATTTGCTCCCAGGCCCGCTGGCTCATTCCCAGCTCCTGGTAATTTTTCCGGAAGTATTCCCGCGCCGCCCGGTTCAGGATGGTGTAATCCCCCTGGCGCACCTGCACCCCCTGGGCCTCCAGGGCCTGGAGCAGCTCCTCTTCCTGGCGGATGCAGGTGGTAAAAACCGACTGGGGAACGTAGGCGGCGGCCGCCCGGATAATCTGGGCTGTCTCCTCGTCCACCGCCTCCTCCCCCAACACCAGCCAGGCCCCGCCCACCCGGTGGGCGGTGTTCTCCAGATACTTCAGCTCCTGGGGAGGGTTCTCCCCATCCAGCTGGTCCAGGGGGTATTCCAGGAACTTCACCGTCCGGTTTTTCATGTAATTCAAAAGCTCATCCGGGCCGTCGGTATACACCTTTCCCGCCCGCAGCTCCTTTTCCATCCCCTCAAAGAATCCAGAGCCCTCCCGCCCCTTCAGCGTCCCCAGAGAGACGCCGGAAAAGGCGATTTCCGGGTAGAAGGTCCCCCGGCCGAGGAGGACGGTGCGCCCGCTGTACCACAGGCCGATAATCTCTCCCCCCAAGGCCTCCCGGAGGGAGGCGCTGCCCCGCACCGCGCCGTTTTCCGCCCCCATCACCGTAAGGTAGCTCTCCGCGTCCGCCATGAGGAAGGGCCAGTCCAAAAAGCCCATGGAGGGGTCGGCTTCGATAAGGTCCTGGTTTTCCAGCAGGGCCAGGTGGGTGGCCTTGTGGGCCAGGGCCCCGGCGGGGTCGCTGGAGGAGACAATCTCCAGGGTGATGGCCCCATCGGAAAGCTCCAGCAGGGCAGACCCCAGCTGGTTGACGGCGCTTAAGGTCACCGGTCCGGCATCCTGGGGCAGGTCGATGGTGAGGGTTTGGGGTTCAATCACAGGGAAGGAGGGCTCCACCTTGGGGTAACGGGCCAAGTTGAGGCCGCACCCCGCCAGCAGGCAGAGGGCCAGGGCCAGCAGGCTGGCAAGAAGTTGCTTCACAGGCGGAGCCTCCTTTCTCTTTTTCGGAATGCTTCTATGATGATATATTCCACCGGGCGGGAAGTTTTGAGGAAATAACTACCCACTCGGCTCATCACCATCCGGGTTTTCCTATCCCAACGGCCTTTTGTTCTCCACTTTTGTATCAAGGACTTGGGCCGTTCTTCTTTTTGCTTCTTTTTCTTCTTTCGTAAGAAGAAAAAGAAGCGGGGTTTGGGGCAACGCCCCAAATCAGCTACAGCTGATTGCAAAGGTAATCAATGCGCTGGGCGTGAAAGCCGGTGTTGGCGGCAAAGGAATTGTTGATGAAGATGACGGTATCAATGCCGTTTTCCACCACAAACTGGTGGACCGACTGCTCGTAGTGGCGGTAGTCGATGACATAGGTGTCCTGGAAATTGGCAAAAAGCCAGGGGACAAAGGCGTTGCCATAGGATTCCTTCAGCACCAGAACCTTTTTGCCGTTTTGGACATCCGGGTTGTGGACGGCAAAGAGGGGGTTATCCGCCCAGATGAACACCCCGTAGCTGTTGCCCCCGGCGGAGGATTCGGACCAGGGGAACACCTCCAAGGGCTGGGCGTAGCCCTTCAGCCACAGCTGGGCGGTGGCGTTTGGCGCAGTGATGTAATAATCCACCCAGTCGGGATTCTCCTCCAGGCGGGGGTCCCTGGTGGCGTTGTAGACGGTGCCCAAAAAGGGCTGGATGGTGCGCTTTTCCACCTGGGCGATGTTCACTTCCTCCAGTCCGGCGCTCCGGCAGAAGGCCACATAGGCGTAGTAGGCCCCCAGGGCGGTCCAGTGGTGGTCGGTGCGGAAGTAGAGATATTTTTCGGTATTCTGGGCAATCCAGCTGTAGGCGTCCACCGTGGTGACCCCCTCCCCCATCTGGGAATAGAGGTACTGGATGTTCTCCCGCTGGGAATTGGAAAGGGACTGGTATTTCTCCGGCAGGTAAAACTCCCCGGAGCAGGGCACCACAATATTATAGACCTTGGCCTGCCCCTCCAAACGGCCGGCAAACTTCGTCAGGATACCGGCGTACTGCTCCGCCACCGGGCGGTAGCCGCCGAAGAGGGTCATCCCTCGGTCCCCCACGATGCAGTACCCCTCGGTGAGGTAGCCGTCCGGCACCTCCGGGGGAGCCTCCGGGGCGGGGGAAGCAGAGCTTTCCCCCGGCTGGGAAGGGGTCTCCTCCCCTCCCGGAGGGGGGTCCGGCTGGGAAGCGGAGGGGGCAGGCTGGGAGACAGAAGGCGCCGGTGCCGGCCCGGAGGCGGACTGCCCGCCTCCGGAGGGCTGGTTATAGATTTTAATCTCATCCTCCCCCCGAATCCCCTTCCAGTCGTCCAGGATGGCGGCGGCCGCGATAAAGCCGTCCCGTCCGGGGAAGGTATCGGCGTAGTGGGCCTCAAAATCCCGCATCCATTCCCCGCTCCACAGGGCTTTGGCGGAGAAGGCGGGGAAGGGGGCCAGCTCCCGCTTTTCGTAAACGGAGACGGTGGGTTTGGGAAGCACCAGGGAAAGGACTCCCACCAGGGCCAGCACCGTCACCAGGAAAACCGACGCGCCCTGGCAGGCCCGAAGGTAGAGGCCGCGGGAAGGGGCGGCGTACTTCCCCTCCCCTTTGCTTTTTTTCTCATACAGCGCCATGATGTGTCACCTCGTCAAAATCGGAAATACAAAAACGGGTTGTAGCTCTGTCCCACCAGGTAGGCGGTGGAGACCATCACCAGCAGCAGGCAGCAAACCGCCTGGAGCAGCACCACCCCCGCCTGCTTCCCCTCCCCGTCGGCGTACCGGGCAGCCAGGTTTTTGAGCCCCGGCAGAATGGGGGCGCAGAAGGCCAGGGAGAGGAGCAGCCAGAAGAGCTGGTTTTGGATGGTGACCCAAAGGCCGGGATCGGGGGCCAGCCGCCCGCCGAAGAGGATGGGCAGGAACTGGAGGAGCCTCCCAAAATCCACAAAGTAGAAGATGCTCCAGCCCACCAGCACCGCCAGGGTGGACCAAAGCCACCCTACAAAGGCCGGGAGGCGCTCCAGCCACCGCAGCAGCACCGTCTTTTCCAGGATGAGGAGCGCGCCGTACCAGGCACCCCACAGCACAAAGTTCCAGCTGGCCCCGTGCCACAGGCCGGTGAGGAGCCACACCACGCAGATGTTCCGCAGCTGGTGCCGGTACTTACCCCCCAGGGGGATGTAGACATAGTCCCGGAAGAAGGAGGACAGGGAGATATGCCACCGCCGCCAAAAGCCGGTGACCGACCGGGCGATATAGGGGTAATTGAAGTTTTCCATGTAGTGGAAACCGAAGATCCGTCCCATGCCGATGGCCATATCCGAATAGGCGGAAAAGTCGTAGTAGATTTGGAGGGTGAACATGAGGATGCCGAAGAAGGCCCCGGCGGTGGTGAGGCGGGCAAGGTCCCCGTCCAGGTACTGCCCCGCCAGTTTCCCGGCGGCGTTTGCCACCACCACCTTTTTGCAAAGGCCCACGCAGAAGCGGCAGAGGCCGCCCCACACCTCGGCAGGATCGCTTTTCCGGTGGTCAATCTCCTGGGCGATCCACTGGTAGCGGACGATGGGCCCCGCCACCAGCTGGTGGTACATGGTGACGTACATCAGGAATTTTACAAAGCTGGGCTGGGCCTCTACATCCCGGCGGTAGACGTCCGCCATGTAGGAGATAATCTGGAAGGTGTAAAAGCTGATGCCGATGGGCAGCACCAGCCCCGGCCCTGCAAAGCTGGTGCCAAAAAGGGCGTTGACGTTTTCGTACAAAAAGCCGGTGTATTTAAAGAGCACCAGGAGGGAGAGATCCAGCACCACCGCCGCAACGAGGGCGCAGCGGGCCTTCCGGCGCTCCGGGTCCTCCAGATGCTTTTTTATATGCAGGGCCAGCAGCCAGTTGACAAAGGCGGTGGCGATAAGTAGGAAAACCCAAACCGGTTCCCCCCAGGCGTAGAAAAACAGGGAGAAGCAGACCATAATGGCATTCTTCACCCGGATGGAGGGGGCGGCGAAATAGAGAATGATATTGGCGGGGAGGAAAATATATAGAAAGAAAAGGTTGGAGAAAACCAAAGGCCGCAGCCCCCTTCTGAATTCGACAAAATTTTTATGGGCACTTGTAATGATACCCTTTTTTTAGTAGAATTACAAGGGTATCTTTTCCCACCGGCCTGTTAATAACCGAGTGTTTGGGAGAGTTTCCCTAAATTGCAGCTAATTTTGCCCCCGGTGGGGCGATTTGTTAGGAGGCGGCAGGATGGAACCCTCCGTTATCATCACACCGGATACCCCGGAGAAATACCGCCCCCTGGCGGCGGAAATCGTCCCGCCCCTGCTGGCGCTGCTGCGGGAGCGCAGCGCCCTGGAGGAGGAAATCTACCAGCGGTACTGCACGCTGAAGGAAGCATTTTGGCTGGAGGGAGACTCCAGTACCACCACTCCAACGAAACCACCTGGCACATTGACCACTATTTATAGAGGAGGGAGCTTGCCGGTGCAGTTTGCCTTTGATGCCGATTACACCCCCGAAGAATGGGATTTCATCCGCCGGCACAACTGCAAAATACTCCACGAAATCACCCTGCGGCGGGTGGCCTTCACCGAGGTCCCCCGGCGGATGATCGAGTACAGCGGCACCATCCTGGGGGAGGTATTCGATGAGGGGCAATGGTGGTGGGCGGTGCTGAGCAAAAACCGCCGGGGGAAGTGGGTCTTTTCCACCTTCTACTCCGACCTGCCCTCTGTGGCGGAGGGGCTGTGACTACACCGATACCACCATGTTGTAAAGTGAGGTCTTATCTATTGGAGATCCATGAAAGAAAAGCGATGCTCCTTATGTGCCTCTGTGCCTTTCTGTGGAGCATCGGCGGGCTGTTTATAAAGCTTCTGCCCTGGCACGCGGCGGTGATCTGCGGGCTGCGCTCCTTCATTGCAGCGGTCATCATCCTGGTTTATATGCGGTGCACCGGCTGCCGCCTGGCCCTGAAAAACCCCCTGGTGTGGCTCAGCGGCCTGGGGCTGATGGGCACCATGCTCCTTTTTGTCTTTGCCAACAAGCTCACCACCAGCGCCAACGCCATCGTCCTCCAGTCCACCAGCCCCCTATACATTATGGTCATCGCGGCGCTCTTTTTGGGGGCGCGGTACAGCCGCCGGGAGCTAGTGATGGTGGGCATTGTCATGGCGGGCATCACCCTCTTCTTTTTCGACCAGCTCACCCCCGGCGGCCTTTTGGGGAACCTCCTGGCCCTTCTCAGCGGCCTCACCATGGCCCTGATGTACACCGCTTCCGGCCGCCTGCCGGACGATTCTAGTTCCATGTCCGCCCTGGTGGTGGGGCACCTGGGGGCGGCTTTGGCGGGTCTCCCCTTTCTCCTCCTTTCCCCGCCGGCGATAACCCCCCTTTCGGTGGCCTCCATCCTCATCCTGGGGGTGTTCCAGCTGGGCATCCCCTATATCCTCTACGCCATCGCCGTCCGGCGGTGCTCCCCCCTCTCCTGCTCTCTCATCGGGATGATCGAACCCCTCTTCAACCCGGTGTGGGTCTTCCTGGTGGTGGGGGAGGCTCCGGGATTTTTTGCCTTCATCGGTGGTATAATAGTCCTTGCCACCGTCACCCTTTGGTCCATCAGCAACGCCAAGCAGGCTGTGTAAAGCATAGAAGCAGTTGTAAAGGAGACAGCGTTTATGGAAATGGAAAAAACGCCAGTGGTAAACCCTGGAAAGAACGAGCTTATCCAGGTGGACGGGGTGCAGTACCGCCGTCTCTGCATCAAGACCCACGTCATCAAGGACGGAGACAGCATCCCGGAGGCGGCCATGACCTACGCCGCCCCCCATATGCAGGAGGGGGACGTGCTGTTCATCACCGAAAAGGCGGTGGCCTGCACCCAAAAGCGGGCCATCCCCCTGAAGGACATCCACCCCCGCCCCCTGGCCCGGTTCCTCTCCAAATTCGTGCTGAAGACCCCCTACGGCATCGGCCTGGCTATGCCGGAGACGATGGAGATGGCCCTGCGGGAGTGCGGCACCCTGCGCATCCTCTTTGCGGCGGCGGTTTCCGCCATTGGAAAGCTCTTCGGCATCCGGGGATGGTTTTACAACATCGCCGGGGAGAAGGCCAGGGCCATCGACGGCCCCTGCGACTTCACCCTTCCCCCCTACAATGAATATGTGGTGCTGGGTCCCGCCGACCCGGACAAGGTGGCGGAGGAGGTTTCCGCCCGCACCGGCCACCCCACCCTTATCACCGATATCAACGACCTGGGGGGGAACATCCTGGGCCGGTGGCCCAAGGACCTCCCCGACGAGCTGTATATCCAAATTTTGCGGGACAACCCCCTGGGCCAGCAAAGCGAGCAGACCCCCATGGGCATCATCCGGAGGGTGTAGGCGATGAAAACTGGGCTGGTACTGGAGGGCGGCGCCATGCGGGGCATCTACACCGCCGGCGTGCTGGACGTTTTCCTGGAGCAGGGAATCTCCCCTGGGATGGTGATGGGGGTATCCGCCGGGGCCATCCACGGCATCTCCTTCCTCTCCCGCCAGGGAGGGCGGAGCATCCGCTATTATATGAAATATTGCCGGGATAAACGCTTTATGAGCTTTTATTCCCTGGTGACCACCGGGGACGTGGTGGGGGAGCAGTTCTGCTACCACGACATTCCGGACACCCTGGATCCCTTTGACCACGACGCCTTTGAGGCGTCCGGGATCCCCTTCTGGGCGGTGTGCAGCAACCTGGAGACCGGCCAAGGGGAATATATCCGCTGCCCCACCCTCCGGGGGGAGGCTATGGAGTACCTGCGGGCCTCCGCCTCCATGCCCTTCCTCTCCCGGCCCATTCAGGCGGGGGGCAAGCTCCTGCTGGACGGCGGCGTTTGCGACAGCATCCCCGCCCTGGCGGCCCTGGAGCGGGGGTGCGATAAAATCGTGGTGGTGCTCACCCGCCCGGCGGAATACCGGAAGAAGCCCTCCGGCGCCGCCATGGCCCGGCTGCGCTACCGGGAGTATCCCCACTTTGTCCGGGCCATCTCCCGCCGGTACCAGGTGTATAACGACACCCTGGACCTGCTGCCCCAGCTGGAGGCGGAGGGAAAAGCCCTGGTGCTCCGCCCCAGCCGGGACCTGGGCATCGCCCGGATGGAAAAGGACACCCGGCGCATCCTGGCCCAGTACCGCCTGGGCCGCCACGACGCCCTGGAGCGGGTGAAGGAGAATCCCTACCTGCTGGTGGACGAAATGTACGGGGTGGATTTCGCCGTTATGGACCAGATCGCCCTCTCCATGGGCATGGCCGGGG
>OFHN01001295.1_pt1 | contig 18191 bp, 18 predicted proteins | sample 1521321 | NCBI WGS metagenome assembly OFHN01 (sample SAMEA3504130, study PRJEB24116) | mouse gut metagenome | biome: mouse gut; feature: mouse-associated habitat; material: faeces | place: Denmark | collected 2011
CTGCCTCGCCACTATCTTTTTGGTAACTTCTGGTTAACTTAATGGCATTGCTGGAGCCGCCTCACCGCCGCGGGCTTGACGCCCGCAGGGGCGGCGGGGCTCATGGGGAACCTTTACGCCGAGAGCGGCCTCAACCCGGCGAACTTGCAAAACACCCACGAGAAAAAGCTCGGCCTCACAGACGCCGCATATACCGCCGCCGTGGACGCCGGAACCTATACCAATTTCGCCGGGGACGGCGCGGGGTATGGCCTCGCACAGTGGACCTATAAGACCCGCAAGGCGGCCCTCCTGGCCTATGTCCGGGCGGCGGGTCGGTCCGTGGGGGACCTGGAGGCACAAGTCGGCTTTTTGCTCCAGGAACTCGCCGGGAGTTACAAGGGCGTCCTCTCCACGCTGAAAAGCGCCCAGGACGTCCGAACCGCCTCCGACGCCGTCCTCCTCCAGTTTGAGCGGCCCGCCGACCAGGGCGAGGCCGCCCGGGCCCGCCGCGCCGGGTACGGGAAAACCTACTTTGACCGATACGCTCCGGCGGACACCTCCGGCCTCATGCCCTCCGGCGTGTTTGTGGACAAGCTCCTCACCGTGGCGGGGAATTTCAAAACCCTTTATATCATGGGGTGCTTTGGGGCCCCTATGACACCGGAGAACAAGGCGAGATATACCAAAAATCACGCCTACAATACAAGCGAGGCACAAAAGGCACGGATCAACGCCGCCTCCGCCGATACATTCGGCTTTGATTGCGTCAACCTCATAAAAGGGATTTTGTGGGGCTGGAGCGGGGACGTCTCCAAAAGATATGGCGGCGCAACCTACCCGACCGCGGCGGCATTTGCGGCGGGGGCTTGCCCGGACGTGTCGGCGGACGGCATGATTAAAATTTGTAAGGAGGTCTCCACCGATTTCTCCCGGATCGTCCCCGGGGCGGCGGTATGGGTAAAGGGGCATATTGGGGTATATATCGGGGACGGCCTCGCGGTCGAATGTACTCCGAAATGGAGGAACAAGGTCCAAGTGACCGCCGTCTCCAATATCGGGACAAAGGCCGGATACAACGCCCGCAAGTGGACCAAGTGGGGGAAAATCCCCTATATCAACTATGAGGAGGAGATCGAGAACATGAGCAAAGAGGAATTAAAGGCCCTGATCCGGGAGACCGTCCGGGAGGTCCTCGACGAGGATAACCCGGTCTATAAGGATTTGAAGGACGTCCCGGAATACTGGAAACCCACCGCCGCGGCGCTCCTGGAGGCCGGAGCCGTGAACGGCGGAACCCCGGCGGAGGTATGCGAGACGGACCTCAACCTCCGCAAGGAGACGCTCAAGGCCGTGGTCGTAGCGGCCACATATCACGACGCCCGGGAGGGCAAGCAGTAGAAAAAAGGGCTGGAGGGTAACGCCTCCGGCCCTTTTCTTTGCTTTTGGTACGCCTTTTCTTTTGATAAGCTATGTAATATTACCATGAGTAGGGGGCTTTTTCATGTTAAAGTCAATTAAAATATGGGGTATTTCCATAGCAAGGAGGCGGAACCGTGAAAAAATTCCAGTTTGAGGGAAAGGGGAACATATCCGGGGACCGCGTCCGAGAACTACGCCTCCGGGCCCGATTGTCACAGTCTGCCCTTGCGGCGAAAATGACCACAGAGGGCGTCATTATGGAACAGGACGTAATAAGCCGGATCGAAAGCGGCTCCCGCCTTGTGACCGACTATGAACTCCTCGCCTTAACGAAAATTTTCGCCGTCTCGGCGGACTGGCTGATCGGATCGGGATAGAAACACCCGCCGCGGGAAGAATTTCCCCCGGCGGATTTTTTGGGCTTGACTTTATGGTAAAATTAGCGTAATATAAGAGGCACAAACACAAGGGAGGCGGACAGCATGAGAAAGGGAACAACGGCCAGCACAAGCAAACTCGCAAAACTCCGGGCCGAGCGGGGGCTCGGGCTCCGCGAGCTTGCGGAGCTATCCGGCGTAGGTATCCGGCAAATACAAGGGATAGAGGGCGGGACCTCAAAAGTGGAGAATACATCCCTAAAGAACGCCCTCGCCCTTGCGGACGCCCTCGGCGTACACCCTCGGGACCTGATATAAACACAACCCCGCCCGGCCAGTGGTCGAGCGGGGATTTTTATATATTGGAGGCTTGCGTTATGGGAAACTACTTCACGAGCGATCCGTAGAACAGTCTTTCTCCAATTCAGGGAAGCCTCATGATAATGCAGTTGCCGAATCTTTCTTTGCCACACTTAAAAAGGAAGATCTATATCGAAAGGATTACACATCGGAAGCAGCCTTCAAGCGTGGTCTTGCCTCCTACATTGAATTTTATAATACGAAGCGGCCCCATCGTACACTGAAAAACCAAACACCATGTCAGGTAGAAGAGTTGTTCATGAGCAGCAACCAATAAAAGGGGCAAGAGGATGTCAGCAGGGTTCGAATCCCCCTAATCACACGTTTTACTTTCTGATTTTGAACTGTTTGCTATTGTCCAGTGACACATGACACCCGGAGTTGAAAAAGCCTGGAGTCCTTGAAACACAAGGGTTACAGGCAAAGAACAACCCTACTCAATCCAAACAATTGACAACAATTTGTTCAGATTGGGTAGGGTCGTTCAAGCTCTCAGGGGTAGGCAAATACAGTCTGTCCGGCAAATATTGGGCAAAAAGCCTCTAAGCACTTGTCCTTTTCTCCATAATTTGCTATAATATGACTATTATTTTAGGCGGAGGCGAAACTATGGAGTACCGGTTTTGGGATGCACAAAAACCTGATGACAGCGCTGACAGCGAAGCTGTGAATGGGAAAATCAAAGCGCGCTTCATGGATTTGTATGATTATTTTCGGATGGACTCCAACATGGATCCCATCATTTTGTTTGAACAGCTCTGCTGCCTGCTCATTCAGCTCCAGGATAGAACAGCTGTCTTTTTCGTGCGGGAAAACGATCCCACCGTGCGATATCGCGAATTAATGGAACGGTTCCACTTTTCAATTGTGAACGACCATGTGACGGTCAATCCAGCCACCTTTTTGGACCGTCCCGAACTGATCCGCCGCCTCCTGGACACAGCTGACGGAGTCTTGGAGTTGACCCGGGATAAGAAGCTGCTGCTCCCGCTGTTGTTTGACTTCCTTGAGACTATTTTGCAGGCCAGAAGAAGCGAGACGGTCGGCACTCCTCTTCAAACCGCAAGAGAAATTGTCAAACTTATTTGTGAATCAAGCCAGCCGGTATTCGCAATAAGAACGCTGGACCCATCCTGCGGAAGCGGCGCCTTTCCGCTTGCCCTGTTGGAGCAGGCCGCCGAGAAAAATACGTTATTTGTAGATAAAATTGAGGGGCTGGAGCGGGACGAACACCTTAGAAACTGCGTGATGCTGATGGCCCGTTTTTATGATCCCTTTGAATCCCGTGTAACGGTAACGGACGGCGGTTCCCCTATACAGATCACGGAACGATCATATGACTTCATCCTGGCCAACCCGCCCTTCCGCACCCAGTCCCTCCGTGACCGGGAAATCGTGGGCGACTACCTTGAACTGCCTGTGCCCACCAAAGACACCCACCGCGCTTTTCTTCAACGCACGCTGCTGGGCCTGCGCCCCGGCGGCACAAGCGCTATCATCGTTCCGGACAGCTTTTTGACGCATACCGGATCAGACGCCATCCGGGTCAGGCGCTGGATGATAGAGGAATTCCATTGTATGGGGATCGTAAAACTGCCCGCCTACACGTTTTATCCCCAGGCGTCCGTTAACGCCTCTATTCTTTTCCTCCGCAGGTCTCAGCTTCACGAGCGCAGCCGGTCGGAGCATGGAGGAATATTCTTCTTCACCGTAGAGATAGATGGCCGCACCAATGACACCCGGAGGCTGCCTGTAAATCGTAACGATTTTGACGAACTGCGGCAGGTCTGGGATACACGGACTTCCCTCTGGCATGAGTGGCGTGAGGAGGCCCGCACACAGAATGTACATGGCATGGATGTGCCTGTGCAGTGGAACCACCCCAATTTCTGGTTTGGCAGTCTGGAGGACATCAGCCGCAACGATTACAGCCTGCTGCCAGAGCAATACCAGCCCGTCCGGCTGCTGGGCGGACCTGTCCGAGACCCGGAGGAGATTTTGGAGGAGATACAGAAACTGGGCCAGGAAATCATGGAGTTGACACAGCAGTTGGCGGAGGCAGCTTATGACAGATGAAATTTGGACCCGGGCGGCGTTGAAGGATGTAGTAGACGAATGGGTCACCGGCAGCACGCCCCCTCGCACAAATCCGGAATTTTTTGTTCCGGAAGGCGGCACTCCTTGGGTCAAGGCGGAGGATGTAAAGGGCGGCTTGCTGTATGAAACAGCGGAGCATCTCAGCGAGGCAGGCGGCAGACAGATGCGGCGGGCGCAAAAAAATGCCGTTCTGGTCACCACCACCGGAACGATTGGCAAGGTCGCGGTTGCCGGCCGGCCGGTGTTTTGTAATCAGGCCGTTCAGGCCCTGTCCTTTCGCAAGGACACCGTCCTTCCCCAGTACGGTCGCTACTTTCTGCTCAGTCAGCAACCGCTGCTGCTTCAATTGGCGAACGGCACAACGATCCCCAATGTATCCAAGGGAAAGCTGCAGTCTCTGCCAATCTATTTTCCTTCCATTCCGGTCCAGAAGAAAATCGTCGCGCAGATGCGTATGCCTGAAATGCTGCGTGAAAAGGCCGAACAGATACAGAGGCTTCTAAAACAGTATCTGCCAGCGATGACAATTCAGGCGGCGCGACGGACAAAAACCTACATACCTATTGGAGAGCTGCTGGCGGAACCGCCCCTGACCGGGCTGCGAGCTAAGGCCTCTCCCACCGGATACGGGCCTGCCGCTGGTCAACAGGCTGAGCCGAGACGGCGGCAGGCTGACCGGGCTGGAGGGCTGTCTGCGTGTACAGGTGCCGGAGAAACAGCTCAGCCGCTACAGGCTCCGTCCAATGGATATCCTGCTCCGAAACTCGGCTCCCGGCGACAGCGTGCGGGGCACCTTGGTGGGTGATCTTCCAGAGGAGGCTCTGACAGGCGGAAACCTGACCCGGCTGAGGCTGCGCTCCTCACTCTCCGCCGCCTGGCTGCTGTCCTGGCTGCGGGGACCGGGCGGCGATCCTCTGTATGTGGATGGAAAGCTGCAAAAACAGATGCTGCAGCAGTACCGGGTCCCTGTCCCACAAGGACAAAAAGTGCTTGAGCGCAGGCTTCTGCTGTATTTCGCCCTGGAGGAGAAAGCGGTCCAGTTCACCGAACAGACGCAGGCACTGTTTGACTCTGTTCTGCGTCTCATCTTCTCCAAAAGCGGAGCAGAGACAGACTTTGAAGCGCTGACCGGGGGCCACCTGGACAGGAGCCTGTCCAGGCTCACTGAGCCAATGAATCAGTTCCTTCAGGAGATGTCGCAATTTCAGCGGGAGCTTTACCGCGTCCTCCTGCAATCGGAGGAGGGTCAGCCCGTCCACGCACTGCTCAAGCAGATGCGGAGGGGCGTCCAAGGGCGTGGGCGGGCCGCCGGGATTCAGGATGCTCTGGCCTCTTTCGCCCTTCTGGAGCAGTTCGGCCTTGTGGAGCACGAGAATGCCCGGAAGATCCTCCTGTTCCCAGCCGGGACAGAACGCACGGACACTGAACCGGCATACGTCACCGATCACAATGGCCGGTCTGTCTTAATCGACACCTATAAACCGACAGAAGATATCTTCGAGGAGAACGCCTATGCAGCTGGAGCGGATCAGGGTACAAAATTATAAATGCCTGCAGGATGTGAATGTGGAGTTCCGCAGTCCGGCACAGGGAGAGGACACCTTTTTTACCCATCTGCTGGTGGGGGTGAACGGCTCCGGTAAATCCTGCTTTTTAGAGGCGCTCGGCTTGATCTTCACCCGTATCATGCAGGGGGAGGTGCCTGGCTTCCCCTTTGTTTTGGAGTACCGGGTCAGGCGGGGGTGGGTCAAGGTTTGTCCGGCGGGCAAAAAGGCTCCTCCCGGCAGAAAGCTGGAAGTGACCATCACTGACGGCGGCAAAACCCGGTGTCTGGAGCAGATCCCAGAGGAGTATCTGCCCCGGAGGATCGTCGCCTGCAGTTCCGGGGTGAACCACCTGATGGAGTCGGTGCTGTTGTCCTCCCCCTGGGCCTCGCTGGCCAGCGACCTCTATGACCTGGCCGGCCAAAGCGGCCCGGACCGGGAGATGGAAATGGCCCGGCTGCTGGAGCTGTACCAGGCGCTGGACACCAATCCCAGGGTGTTCAGCATCGACGGGAAAACAGCCCGACTGGTGGCGCCGGTGCTCTTTGCCGTCATCCCAAATTTTGCGGACCACATGCTGGCGGAGAGCCATTTTCAGCTGCGAGATGAGCTGCTTCGCCGCATCAGCAGCCACTTTCTTCCGGTGGCGTTCTCCATCACGGTAGACGAGACTATGCTGCAGCGGATGATCGAGGAGCGGCGAAACAGCCCGCAGTACGGCCTGCTGGCCAAGCTCTTCCGCACCGAACAGCCGGACGGGAGCAAGCCCCTTCACAGTTGGATGGTGCGCAGACCGATCCTGTCTCCGGAACTTGACCCTGACAGGGAGGACGGCGGCCGGATGTCTCAGACCGCCGTGTTTTGTTATGAGCCTTGGCCGGGCCTTGAAAACAGGGGCTGGCTGTGGAACCGCAGGCTCAGCGAGGAATTCGACGGAGACCCCATGCTACTGCTGAATGTTTTGACCGCAGCCTACCGGAGCGGCATCCTGATGGATATTCAGCTGGCCTTTCACAGCGGAGAGGAACAGGCCCTTTTAGGGCTGGAGACCCTCAGCGACGGGGAATTGATGTGGCTGACCCGCATGGGACTGGTTCTGATGTCCCGACTGTCCAGGTCGGCGGAGACCCTGTTCCTCTTCGATGAACCGGACGTCCATTTTAACAACGAGTGGAATATGGATTTTATCAAAACTCTGGGGCAGTGCAGCGATATCCTGGGAGAAGGCCTTCATCATGGATTTGTCATCGCCACTCACTCCACCCTGCTGCTGACAGACGCCTATCCCGAGCAGATCAATCTGTTTTCCGCCGAGGAGAGGAACGGCGTCCAGGTAGATAAAACGCCGGTCTCTCCCTTCGCCGCCCAGCAGGATGAGTTGGCCCGTCTGCTGTTTTCCGCTTCGGCGGTGGGCAGTTACGCCATGCAGCGGGTGGATTCATTGTTGGAACGGGCCCATACTCCGGAAGAGGTGCTGGAGCTGATCCAGCAGACAGGCCCGGGCTATCAGCGCTTCCGGCTGTATGAGCGGTATCACGAACTAAAGAAAGAGCAGGGCTGACAGGAGGCAAACTGATGTTTTGGAAACTGTACAGAAACAGCCGGGAACAGGATATGAGGGACTTGTCAACGCTGCTGGCGGAATTTTTTGCCTACGCGGCCGCTCAGGGCGGGACAAGCCTGAATGAGGCCGCCTTCCGCAAAGCATTTCCCCAAAACGCGCAGTGGCTTCTGAATCAATTTCATGGGTCACAGAAGAATCGGGCTGGGCTTCAACAGGCGGTAAAGGAATTGTTCCAGCTGCCCCATGCCCGCCGTCAGGCAATAGCGCAGGCCGTGGCCCACGATATGACCTTTGACAAGACGCACGACCCCAGCCGCTTTTTCTTTTCCGTCCCCTCCCTGCCGAAAAAGGAGCGCTCTATTTTAGATTCCTTCTTCAAATATTTTTATGAAACCGCCTTCCATCGCAAGCAGGGGCCAAGTATCAACGGGCGCGTCACCAAGGCGACCCAAGCCGACTTTACCGCAGCCTATTACCGGGCAAACAGGACACTACTGCGCACCTGCCCAGTCTGTCTGCACCTTGGGTCCAATGCCGCGAAAGAGAACGACTTGGACCACTATTTTCCCAAGGCGGTATATTCCCCGCTGTTCCTGCACCCCTCCAATCTGATATTCACCTGTAAATACTGCAATGAGACCTATAAACATACCAAAGACGTCTTAAAGGCGGGGAGCAATCCGTTGAGCAAGGTCTTCCTCCCCTACCGCGATACCGTAAAGGAGCACGCAAGGGTTGTTTTTTATCGCAAGGGCGGCAGCGACTGCGTCAAACTGCTGGCCGCAGATGGAACCGCAGGTGAGCAGGAAAAAATCGATCATTTCAACTATTTGTACCAATTGGAAGAGCGCTGGTCCTCCGACATCGGAGGGATCTTCGAGGAAATCAGAAAGCTCTATGCCGACCGGAACCTCTCCAGGGAAGAACTCCGTAGAAAGCTGAATGAGAAATGTGCGGATATGCAGACTCTGTCGGAGTTTCCAGACAAGTTTATCCAGTCCAAATACCTGAGCTGGCTGTGTGAGACGATGTTCGACGCATTTTACGACAGCCTGCAAATCACCTGACACATACATAAAGCCGCCGCAAACAACGCAATGTTTGCGGCGGCTTGACCGTTTTCGGTCCTTTTGCTTTTTTATGGCAGGCTGTGGCTGACCGCTATTCCGGTACCGTTTTGTATTGTAAGTCAATATCCGTTTTCCGGAGGATACCTGAAACAATATACCGATCCTCGCCGTCGATCACCGTATCCACCGCCAAATACTGTCCCATCCATTCTGCCGTCTTTTCCGCAGGGGGCAGTCCATTGGAAACCGCACCTGCCGCACGCCGGTGATGACTATCGATCACATGTCTGGCCTGATCGTGTGCGACGGTCAATCGGCCTCCGGGTCCTAAGCATCCCGACAAAACAGCCAGCAAACGCCTGGGGTCTGCGAAATGAGGCAGCGCATTGAGGATTACAATGCAATCGTAGGTCCCCAGCTTCAGCTGCTCTACATCTCCGGTCAGCAGCTCTATCCGCGTGTCCCGGTACTTTTCTGTCGCCAACCGGATCATTTCCGGCGACAGATCCACCCCTGTAACACCAGCTGGTCGCCGCTCCAGATAGTAGGGGAACAGCACCCCCGTCCCGCAAGCCACGTCCAGAATATGGCATCCAGGGACAATGCCCGCCTTGTCCAGGATATCCCACAGGATGTCATCCTGAACAGCCCGTCTGCTGTCCCAGCGGGGGGCGGCGGTATCGAAATACCTCCGGACATCCTCGATCTTGATCTCCATTTCGTATCACCTCCGGAACCACCCTAAAGACCTCCTACCGAGTAGCCGTCTGCCGAACGCACAGAGCACAGCTGTCTGCCATCCGCGCGGGTTTCGCCATAGTAGATCAGCCAGAATGGACGGTAAATGCTGACAGCTTTCTGGAGCTGAAAGTCCGGGATGCGGCCGCCCATGTGCCGACGGACTAGCTTTACCAGCGTGGTCCGTGCACTCAGCCGCATTTGTTCCGGCCCGTAATCCGCTTTTTGCAGCTGTCCGTCTGGGATGTCCATCTCTACCTTTTGGGGCTGGGTCTCCATGAAAGAGGTCGCCCCCGTGCTCCCGTTCCCCAACAGAAACACCTGCTGACGGCTGCATTTCCTCATATCCTCCTGGTCACGCCAGAAGAAAGCTGCCTTTTTATGGATGATCTGATAGTCCAGAATAAAATACTCCACATAGCGTATCTCCAGCCTGCTGATCTCTTTGCGGCGTATCAGCAGATGATTGAAGCTGAATTTTCCTTCCTGCTGCATACGCTGCCGCATATCCTCCTCGAAGACGGTCACGGGGGTACAAAGTACTTTCATGGCAAAATTCACCTTTTATTTTTTGATGCTCCCCAAAATCTTGGTCAGATAGTTCACAAAAATCAGCGTTACAGCAATGATTACGCCGTAGGGCAGCACATAAGCCACCATAAAGTCGATCCGATAGACCAAGGTCGCAAAGAGGAGCGCCACGATCAACACATACAGAAGGGCGATCATATAGTCGACCACGATCGAGTCGTTGGCTTTTCTTTTATCCTTATTATTTTCCATCAAAATTCACTCCATTCTGAATTTCCGGTTTTCCTGAGGCGGTCAAGCCTCGAGCTCCTCGGCAGTCTTCCCGATATTTTTAGTCAGGAAGAAGGTCGCGATCGCGACAGGCAGGGCCACCAGCATGCCGTTAAAGCCCATCGGATGCACAAATGTGAGATAGAAGTAAATTGCAGATCCAACTGCGATCGTGCACCAGCCGCCAAACACGGTTTTGCGTCCTTTGTAGAACAATCCGAAGAAGCATACCGGGAAGGTGACCGCCATGGACATTGTGTTGATGAAACGGGTGGCGGCCAGAGACTGGGTAAACACAGAGGCGCCAAGGTAGGCGACAACGGCAATACAGCATACAGCGATCTTACCGTAGAGGATGCTTTGACGATCAGTCAGTTTTTTAAAATGGCCGATCACATCGTTAGAGATCATCATACCGCCTACCAGCCAGTAACTATCCAACGTAGAGATAATAGCGCCAAGGATACCGACAAAGAAGATGGCCCGGATCCCAGCGGGCAGGTGGGTACAAACCAGGCCCACATAGGACTGCGCAATGTTGGAGCTTCCAGGTTCCAGTGCCAGCACCAGAAGGCCGGCCACGGTGAGCAGGAAGTCCAGGCAGATAAATACGCAGAAAGCGGTCAGATAGGAGCGGGAGGCACTGCGGGGACTGTCAGCGGCACGGAACCGCTGATAGAGACCAGCCTCTACATAGACGCCCAAAGACATCACCAACAGGGTGATAACGCCCAGGGTGTCGCCGCCGAAAATAGGATTCATCAGCAGGTCCGTCTGCTCCTTGCCCAAGCTCGAGGTAAGAGAACTCACCAGACCGGACCAGCCGCCCACGTTCCCCCACATGGCGGGAATGGCCAGAGCAACAGCAGTGCACATGCACCAGAAAAGCATCATGTCGGTGACCGCAACACCCATCAAACCGCCGAAGCAGGTCAAAAGGATGACGCCGGCAATAATGATGACACTCCAAATCACGGCGTTTTCGCTTCCAAAAACACCTGATAAAAAGTTTCGCATCGCTACAATCTCGCCCATATTCAAAGAACCAATAACAAGGTAGCAGCCAATAAAGAGAGCGATCCCCTTACCGTAGGACTTCTTCACCATTTGGGGAATGGTCATCTCTGTCCTGACAGAGATCTGCGGGGCGATATACAGGGCCAGGGGTATGCGGGAGAGATGGGCACCCACACACCAGATGCCCCAGGACGCCATTCCGGACAGTGCGCCGGCCTCTACGGAGTTCAGAGTGCCCTGTCCGCCGTACCAGGTGGCTACCAGGGTACCTACCAGCAGGGAGAAGGGAATGCTGCCCGAAGCCACATAGTAGTCTTCGGCGTTTTTAATGGTGGCAGAAAACTTTTTAACAATCAGAATAAGAAACAGGGTAATGATCGCTGCAACGATCCAATCAAATGTAGTCAGCATGTTTTAACCTCCTGAGATGATTTAGGAGTCTCTCTTTTGAAATGCAGGATCAAAGAATTACAGTCAGCAGAAGGTAGTAACCCACCAGGATCACCATGTAGCACAGCATCAGGGGGGCTATTTTCCCTATCATTGAGGTAAGGCTAACGTCGAAATGCTCTGCTGCCAGAGACAGGCAGATATGGGTAGGGGACATCTGACTGGCCGCGTAGGCGAAGCCCATCAGCAAGACCAGCAGGGCGACGCCTCCGTCCATCATGTTAAAGGCCAGCGGAACAAAGGCGGCCCCCACAGCGTTGGAACTGCCCACCAGAGAGCCAAAGAAGAACAGGAGCGCCAAAATGAGAAAAACTGGGATAGGAAGCCGGGAAAAATAATCGGGCAGAAGCTGGACCACTCCTGTGTTGAGCAGCACGTCTTTAAAGATAAAGGTCGCAAAGGTTCCGGCGACCACCTTCCAGTCAAAGGCCCGCCTCACAATGGGCAGTAGCTCCGCAACTGAAAATCGGTCTGTAAAGATATTGACCGTCACCACGACCGCTACCGCCAGCCAAGCCGGCACATTGAACGCCAGAATAATGGCGATAGAGGCGATGATGGTCCAGAGGCTGCGCAGGAGCACCTTGGCACTCTCCCCCTTGCTTCCGTATTCCGGGGCGCTCTTCCCCTCCGCCGTTTTGGGAACCCTGTGTAAATAAAACACAAACCCCAGAACGATCAAAACTGCTACCATGGGCAGCATGGTCAGGAAAAACGAAGAGACCGGGATCCCGCTGAGGGTGCATACGATGATCACCAGAGGAAAGGTAGGCAATACTCCTTCCGTAATGTGCCGGTAATAGCTGGCACAGCAGGCCTTTTCCGCCGGACTCAGATGGTCACCAGCCATATTGTCCATCATATCACCGCATATGATCACCGCCGGGGCGGCGGGCATCATGCCGATAAAGACGCTGGCCAGGGCGGTGTTTAGCCGCTGATCAGACAGCAGGCCGTTCATCGCGTTCTGCGCCCGGGACAGATGGTCTCGCTTCTCCAAACATAGCTGGAGCACCGAGATGACATACAGCGCCAGCACCATGTTAAGGGTCTCCGCGCTGGTCACAGAGTACAGCGTGATCTCCGCCGCCTTTGGTAGTCCGATTTGAAAAAGAGGAAGCAGCAGTGCTGTACCTGCCAACATGCCGGCATATAGCGGAAATTTCAGGTTGAGCAAAACCAGGATCACCACAAAAATAATCAAAATCTTTACAAGTTCCAATTCCTTTCCTCCTCTAGTTCTCCCCTGCCGGCAGACGGACCTCCAAAAAGGCCTTGGGTCCGGCGGACTACTTGTCCTTTGGGATCAGGTGGATCGCCTTCTTTGGGCAGTTCTCCGCACAGATGGTACAGCCCCAGCACAAATCCTTGACATAGTGGACTTTTCCGTCCTCGTCCCGTTCAAAGGCGTTAAAGTTGCAGATTTGAACACAGCGACCGCAGCTGATACACTCTTCCGGATGCCACTCGATATAGTAGTGAGACCTGGGGTAGATGCCCTGTGAGCCGCAGGCCCGGGCCATCTGCAAGGGGTAGCAGCAATAGCCGTCGCAGTTACAGATGGCATAGTCCTCGCCGTTCTGCATCAAGCCCTTCCGGTTAAACTCCTTCAGCTTTGCTTTGGCCTGCTCCACGGTCAGCTTTTCCGCATGTCCCCGGTCGGCCTCAGAGTTAGGACCGCTGTAAAAATTCATGCACACGCAGATCGGCCGGTCGTGAAAATACATCTGGCTCTTGCAGTTGCAGGCGCAGAGATAGACGCTGTCCGCGTGTTTGTCCACAAAGGCGTACGCCTCCTCCAGCGTCAGGAAATCGCTGTTATGCACATGGGTCTCAATCCCCTGAATTTTCTTCCGAACATCGTCCCCATATATCTTCAAATATTCGCTGAACTGCCACTGATTCAGGGCCTCAATGGTCTGCCTGGGCAGCTTTCCATAGGCATAATATTCAAATTGGGCATAAAGCGAGTACCGGCGGTAAAAGCTCCCGATATGCCAAGACAGTTCCCCGCCGTCCTCGGCAGGCACCTTGTCTATAATGGCTCTGCTGTAGCACTGCTTGATAAAGTCGTAGGGGTCGGCGGTAAGCCGCTCCTTTAATACAATCTCCCGCAGCTTACTGTCGGGGATATTCCGGTCCTCCATCCGCAGGATCAGCTCCCACTCGACCTCCTGCACCATCTGCTGCGCGACATCGAAGAACTGCTCCGGAACGCCGAAGATTTTCTGGGCCTGCACTAATTTTTCATGTTCCATAATTTCCTCCTGATGCTACTTCATTTGTAACTGCTGCGGGGAACTGCCCCGCCGGTCAGGTAAACTGTGCGGACTGCGGCGGCCCGCATCCGCGGTCTCATCTATCTATATTGTTTACCACCCCCAAGTCCTTTCCTCTATCTTTAAAATTCCAATGTTCCTATCTCCTCCTCTACTATGTCAACCAAAGTGCGGTCCCGTACACGTTCAAAAATGTATTCAATATCCGGGTACAGAAAACGGTCGTTCTCCAAAAAGGGAACGGTGCGGCGCAGGAAGTCGCGGACCTTGGCCACAGCGGGCGAGGGCTCCAGCGGCTTGAGAAAATCAATTGCCTGGAGCGCCGCATAGATCTCGATCGCAGCCACATACTGCAGCTTCCGCACAGCAGTACCGGCTTTCTTCGCAGCGTAATAGGCCATAGATACCGGCTCTTCCTGGTTGGCGCAGGTGGAAATGCTGTCAATGGTGACAGGAAGCGCTAAGTGCTTGATTTCGTTTACCAGACCGGCGGCAGTGTACTGGGTAATCATAAAGCCGCTGTTCAGACCGGGATTTTGAACCAGAAAGGCAGGAAGTCCATCGTTCAGATTGCGGTCTACCATACGGTTGGTGCCCCGCTCCGCCAGATTACCCGCAATGGCGCAGGCCATAGCGATCATATCGGCGTGAGAGCCCACAAAGCTGCCATCAAAATTGCCGCACATCAGAGCCACACCGTCGTCCTCGCCCTCGGCAAATATTTCCGGGTTGTCCGTCACAGAGTGCATCTCGTCCATCATGACCTGACAGGCCTCACGGATCAGCCGCTTGACGGAACCCAAAAGCTGCGCCATAGCCCGCAGCACATAGGCGTCCTGAACTTTGGCCTCATAGTACCGCTCGCAGATCTCGCTGCCCCTCAGAATCCGCAGCAGATTCCGGGCGCTGCTGGCTTGCTCCTCATGGCGCTTCACCTGGTGGATCCTGGGGTCCAGCGCCTTTGTTGTGCCGCGCAGGGCCTCATAACACAAAGCCCCGGCCAATTCAACATTCTGCACCGCGATAATCCCATCGTATACGGCCAAAAGGCCCAGCGCAGTGATAATAATGGTGCCGTTGAGCATGGAAAGTCCCTCCTTGTAGGAGAGGACAAGCGGCGTTAACCCGTTGGCCCGCAGCACCTGATCCGCGGGAACCGGTTCTCCGTTTTGAAAAATTTTCCCTTCTCCAATATAGGCCATTACCAAGTGGGCCTCCACCCCCAGGTAGCCTACAGAGCCTTCGCTGGGCGCAAAGGGCACCAAGTCCCGGTTGAGCATCTGGCGGATCAGCTCCAGCGTCTCGATTCGAACGCCGCTATGCCCCTGTCCGGCACTGAGGATCGTCATCAGCATGACCGCCCTGGCCTGCGTTCGATCCAAAGGCTCACCCACCGCGACCGCATGTGTCCGTATAATATTTTGCTGTAGCACAGTGGCTTCCTCGGGCGAAATGGCAAATCGGACATTTTCTCCGAACCCGGTGGTAACGCCGTATATTGCTCGATTTTCTTTCAGAAATTTTTCCAGCAGCTTACGGCTGGCCCGAACCGTGTCCTCCATCTGCTGTGAAAACTCCAGCCGAGCGCCGAATTTAGCAACAGCAATAAACTCTTCCAATGTAAGCTTGCAGTCGGTAAGTGTAACATTGGAAATGGTACGAGCATCTTTTACAGACAAATTCATAACATGTGCTCCTCCCCAATTTTCAACTGCCTTTTATCTAAGCAAGTATCGTGCCAATTTCGATTCGAAAGAACTTTGTGTAAAAAGTCTTCTTTTTTTAAGATATTGTGAAAATTAGCGTCAAAAAAGAAAGTCAGGAAAATTTTTGTCTCTTCCATGAGACGCAAAATTTCCTGACAGTCAAAATTTTTTGCGCAAAAAATTTTTTCTATTTCTGATTCAGCCTGTATTTCTTTGCATAGTACTGAAAATTCTGCCGGCTGATCTGCAGAAGCTCCGCTGTCTTTGTGGCGTTTTGCCCACAGGCCGAATACGCCTCCAGCAGCAAGAGCCTTTCATATTCCTGAACCAGGCTGTTCAGCCCCCTGGAAAAGGCTGGCTTGGACAGGGATACGGCATCCGGTACTGATTGAAAATGGGAGCAGGCAATGCGCCGCAGGAAATAAGTGGGCAGGTCCTCCCTGCGCAGCACACCCCGCTGGGAGACGGTGACGGCGTATTTCAGGATGTGGAACAGCTCCCGCACATTGCCGGGCCAGCGATACCGGCGCAGGCAGTCCCAAAACTCTGGTTCCACCTGCTGAATGGGCTGGGCGGCGGGCGGCGCCTTTTTCTGAATATAGTGCCATATCAAACTTTCCAATTCCTCCGGCCGCTCCCGGAGAGGCGGCACTTCTATCACGACGGAGGCCAGGCGGTAAAACAGATCCTTGCGCAGTGCTCCAGACTCGGACAGGACAAAGGCATCCTCGTTGCAGGAGGAGATCACCCTGATATCCAACTGGATATCCTGCGTGCTGCCGACACGCTGGAGCGTTCCTTCCTGGAGGACCCGAAGCAGCTTGGCCTGCATGGATAAACTCATGGAATTCAGCTCATCCAGAAACAGGGTACCATGGTTGGCCGTTTCGATCAGGCCCATCTTGTCCACACTGCCGGTAAAGGCCCCCTTCACACTTCCGAAAAGCATTCCCTCGATCAGCGTTTCCGGAAAGGCGGCACAGTTTACGGCTACAAATTTTTCGTTCCGCCGGGAGCTGAGGGCGTGGATACCCTGGGCAAATATTTCCTTGCCCGTTCCGGTCTCCCCTTGAATCAGTACGTTAATATCTTTTGCCGCCATCTGCTGGGCCAGTGTGACAGCGTCCTGCATCTGAGGACTGGAGACCACCAAGTCGTCCAGAGTATACCGGGTGGACCGCACGCCCAAGGCGGTGTCCGCCATCTGACGGGTCAGGGTCTGCTGTATCTTCTGTAAATTGGATATCTGATGACATACCATGGGCATATCCTGCTCAAAGGTGACACTGCCCAGCAAAGAGCCGTCGGGCCGAAATACGGGGTAGGCGGAATTCACCGTGAGCAGGTCTTTGCCTGTGGTGGACTTATAACTGTCATACCGGTTCTCAATAGACCGCTGGGTGCGCAGCGCTGTGAGGGTAGTGCTGAATTCTTCATCCACCAGGTAGAGGTCGGGCAGGTACTGCCCGGCCATGGAGTCCTGCTCCGGGATATCCAGCAGCTGCTTGGTCGCCCGGTTGAGGAATTGGATCGAGGCATCCGGACCGTACAACTCAACACCGCCGCCCATCAGATTCAAGGCCGCTTCCATCAGGCATTCTCTCAAGGGCTCCCGCCGCAGCAGCACGCAGGTATCGCCTTCCGGCATAATTATCCTCTGCGCCTGGAAACGATATCCACGCCACGTCCAAAACTCCTCTGCATCATCCAAAATGATTTCTGGTAGCTGCTTCGGGTGAAGGCCGATCCACTCAGAAGTGGCCTGCTTCATCGCCCCGGGCAGCGTCTCGCTGCAGTAGAGTATTTGCTGCACTGTGGACTTGCTGTCTAACAAAAGCAACAGGTCGATTAATGTCGCGATAGGTCGCCACCCACCTTTCCAATTTGCGCTGTCCGAACTGCGGCCAGCTGCTCCGCCAATCACAGAGGTACAGCTCACAGGGCCTCCTGCGGCAAAAACCGCATAGGCCGCAATAAAATTTCTATTTTCCGAAAGTGCTTCGACTATACCACAGCCCGCCGACTTTTTCAAGCCGACGGAACAAACCGAAACCCAGTACAAGGTAGTCCCTCGCCGCTGTATCACAGATCCGGAGTTGCGCCTGTTCCAATATACCACCATTGACGAGTTCTCCAGGCTTCGTTTCTTGGCAGCTTATGCGTATTGGGACGAGCATGACAAATATTGAGGGAGGAGGTTTGACCTTGCGGCATTACATGATAACCCAGCCAATGTTAGGCGCAGTCGTCAAAGTCACGTCAAAAGAAGTTCCCTTATATGGGGTATGGAACGACATGCAAAAACGGTTTGTTTTCGGGATCGTCGAGACGACCCTGCGGTGGGCGCAGAAAGCCCTTTTCCGCAGAATTGGAAAGAGCGCCTACAAGTGGCGGTATTCGATCAAGAAGATTCCCAGCAACTGGCGTAACCCGCCTAATCCGAATTGGCCGAGAAAGTAGCTCGGCCAATTCTCAGCAGAAGTACATACCAAAATCGGTAAAACCCTGGGCGCTTTTTCATGGCCTTTATGCTGTTAAAACATCGAAAGCTACTCGAATTTATTTCCCCATAGCCCGGTGCAGGAAGGCGACAATCTGTCCACGGGTACAGGTAGCGGTGGGAGAGAAGTTATCGACGACTATTCCGCTGGTGATTTTGTTCTCTACCGCCCAAGCCACAGCCTGCGCATAGTCCGCGCTAGAGGGAACATCGTTAAACTTTCCATTGTAGGAAGCCGCCGGACTTCCCGCCGCTTTCCACATATATTCCATTGTCATGGCGCGGGT
>OFHN01001314.1_pt1 | contig 17972 bp, 5 predicted proteins | sample 1521321 | NCBI WGS metagenome assembly OFHN01 (sample SAMEA3504130, study PRJEB24116) | mouse gut metagenome | biome: mouse gut; feature: mouse-associated habitat; material: faeces | place: Denmark | collected 2011
CCGGGGTAGCAGCCGGAGTGGCGACCGGCGTTGCAACCGGTACCACGGTGGTCGGCGTCGGGGCAGCCGGGGTGGGCGTGGGGGTCACCGGCGTAGGCGTCGGCACGGTGGAAATCGGCGTCGGAGTCGGCGTAGGCGTGGGGGTCGGAGTCGGGTCGGGCGTCACGCCACCCGGCTCGCCCGGCACCGGCACGGACGGCAGAATGGTGAAGGTGCCCGGAACCACCGTGACAGCGTAGTTCGGGTTTTCCGCCACATCGGCAGTCAGCACGCCACGGTAGATACCCACCGTCTCGTCAGCGTTGGCACGACGATACGTCACACCCAGCGTCTCACCGTCGACCACACCAGCCACGGTACCCGTAATCGCCGGATCAGCAGCCCCCGCGAACTTAGAAGCATTCGCCACCGTAACCGTCACAGGCCGGGGGGTAATGGTAAAGGTCGCGCTAACAGGCTCCGTGTCTTTGTAGTTGTCAGCCTTCGCACGCACCCACACGGTGTAGGTGCCCACATTGCGGTAAGTCGGATTCTGCGTAGTCCAACCATCCACACCGTTCAGAGAATACTCGAATGTAGAACCTTCGACCGCAGCAGTCGCTTGAATAGAAGTATCGATACCGTCGTATACCTTGGTCAAACCAGTGGCACCAGCAATGTTCTCAAGAGTCACCACATTATCGCCCGATGCATATACGTTAAGATCATTCGGCTCAAATGTAATCTCGTAGTTGGAGGCTTCTTCCTGGATAGCTTCCTGATCCGAAACGGCGACTTCATCCTCGTAAAGCTTGGCTTGATCGTAAGACCCTGCAGCGCTATTCAGGGCTTGCAACATGTCTTTGGGCTCTTCACCCGACACAAAGCCAGTTTCGCCCCCCTCATTGAAAGCCTCAGTTGTAATGCTCTGATAGTTCAGAGTTTCAGGCTTTCCATACTCCATGTTCGCAGCACCGGCATAAACCGTTGCGGGACGCTTGGTAATCTCATAGGGAAGAGAGGCCACTTGTCCGGCGTAATTCTTCGTTCCATTCACCAAGATGGCGAACTTCCCAACATTGGTAAAGTCAGTCGCTTCACCTTCGATAGCATTGCCATCCGCATCCAGACGGACAAACGAGAGCGTGTATTCATCCTCACTCAAATTGCGTCCGTTGATCGTGTCATACACTTTGACATCTTCAATCGAAGGCTTCTGAGACTTGCCGTTGTATACAACAGACTCATTGTATTCAGCAGTAAACTCCTGATTGCCAGAAGGATCAATCGGAACAGTCAGAGGCTCAATAACAAGTTCTCCGGGATTGGTGCTAACTACATAGTAATTGTTGGTAAGATCCTGCCCACCTGCCGAGATAGTTGTCTTCGCGCTGGGAGTAATGGCACCGATGTAACCAGGGTTCTTTTTCGCCGCAGTACCCTTGGCAACTGCCTCCACATTGGCCTCATGGCCAGCAACCAACCCTGTGTCATTAGAGGTCATATTCATCGGATATCCAGCAAGCGGAAGAGAGATGTCCTTTTGAGAGGTGTCCTCAAACCCTTCAACCGACTGCTCTTTGCCCGTAAAGGTCTTCGTGTCGGACTTTCCAGTAAAGGATACAGGCCGTTGCATGATCTTATAGCTGGAAGTAGCAGAGCCCACGAAATTATTCGAGCCAGAGGCAATCACCAGGTACAGTTCGCGAGCACTCACGTAATCCGTTGTTACACTATCGCGGTCAGCATTGTCGTAATAGCTGACAATGTAATCGCCTTCGACGAGAGCTGCTACAGTCGCGCCTTCTTCATTGACAATCCGAAGAGTGGGCAAACCTTTGTGTTCTTGAGCATCGTACACAACGTCGTTCGGTGCTGTAACCACAACGTGCACGCCGTCGGTCTTGCCAAAGTCAAGAGGGATAATCTCGAAGTCGGCGGCCTTGAAGGACACGGTGTAGTTGCCCTGCTCCTTGTCGCCGGAGGCGACGACGGCGCCGGGGTAGACCTTCACGGCCTCGTCGGTCCCGGCTCCGGGGCGCTTCACCGTGTAGACGATACTATCGTTGTTGAGGTTGCCCTCGACCTTGGCGGAGAGCGCCGGGTCGTCCTCGCCGAACATCTTCCCGGCGGGGTTGGCCGTGACGGTCACGGGCCTGGGATTGATGGTCACTGTAGAGTCAACAGGGCCAGCAATCACTTTGCCATCTTCACTCACAACTCGGACAACAACGGTATAGCTCTGGACGGTACCATCTTCAGCGCGCTTAACATTGGCATAAGAAGCTTGCGCGGAGTCTTCCGTCCAATTGAGATCGCTGTCGTCACCAAGAAGGTTGGCCTTATATTGAACCTTTTCACCAGCCTGAGTATCCACGATTACAGTATGAGCATTGCCATCGTAAGTTCCCACATAAGGAATGACTTGAATGACGCGCTGCCACTTGGCGTAGTAGATGGTTGTGCCAGCAGGCATCTTCTCGGGCAACTCGGTAACTGCTTCACCAGTAAGATTGGCGTTGTCATACCACCCGCGGAAGACATAACCGAAGCGCTCAGTTGCCGGCATGGTTCGGTCTTCGATAACCTGATCCGTCACGCCCTCAATCGGACTCACTTCGGAGCCACCGTTAGTAGCGAATTGAATTTTCGCTTTCTCGGCTACGAACTTTGCATAGTACGTGGTCTCAACCCAAGATTCGTTTTGTCCCTTTGCGGGTACAAATGTTGCTTGATCCCCGTTAGCCACCTTCTCTGTCAGGCTTTCATCGCTGTACCATCCATCAAACTTATAGCCATTGGCTGCCGTAGCAGTAGACCCCTTCGCCACGCCAGTCTCGGGATTCAGCGCTTCGCTAGAGAGCGAAACGCTGCCACCCTTTAGAGCTTGGTAGTGGATCCTCACAGCATCTTTTAGCCTCCATTGAGCATAGAGTGTTATATTCTCGTTAAGGGTTATGCTCTGGTTTGCGCTATATGCAATCCCCTTCCCATCAGCTCGAGTATTCCAACCGTCGAATTCAAATCCAGGCCGTACAAGATGGTTCACATTGCCACGGACAGTGACAGATGCTCCCTTTGTTGCTGTCTCCCCATTGGGGACCGCGCCGCCCGTTGCCCCATTGGCATCGTATTCGAGTTTGACGGTTCCTTTCTTTTGAATCGTACCATCGATATGCCAATAGTTATCGTTCTTCTGGTCTTTGATTACGTGCCAGGCAATGTAATCCGTATTCGGATCGTAAGACACCCGATAATCATTAATTACTGCATTTTCAAGCTGCTGCTTTGCATAATCCGTCAATGCCTTTTCAACGCTATCGACACCAACGGTAGTTATGACAGGAGTAAACCAATCAACAAGATTCACATTCGTTTTGGGGAAAGAATTCAACTCGGTGTAGTTGAAATTATTCCCGCTGAAAATTCCCGGCTCCGCCGGAATCTCCGTATCGGCATGAATAATGGCTGCCTTGATATTTCCTCTCTGTTCACCGTTCACTCGCGCCCAGGCCGCATATAGCGTGAACGACTGCGATCCCATCTGGATTTCGCTGCCCTCTTCGTAACGAGGATACCATCCGACGCCTTCATATACGCCGCTAGCGTCCCGGTTCGTGCACCAGCCGATGAATATATATCCGTCGCGAGTCAGCCCATCAGGTTTTCCGGGAAGACTTACGATCTCGTTCTCGACGCAATCGATGCTGTCCGGAACAGAGCCGGATCCTCCATTAGCATCAAATGAAATGGTATATGTCTGCGGGACTACACGGATGGTGATTGAATCTTTCGCGCTGCCTGATTTGGCAGTGATGGTTACTTCGCCGGTCTTTTTGGCAGTAACCTTTCCTTGCCCATCAACGTCAGCAATTGAACTATCGCTAGACTCCCAAGCAATCTTTGCTCCCGCAGGCGTTGTGGTAGCCGTGAGAGTGATGGCTTTTCCAACCTCGATGGTATTGGTGTCTATTGATTCAATTTCGACTACTTCTGCTTCTTGGGAGCCTACCGTGATATAGAAGTACTCATACGGCTCCACCACCACGCCGTAACCGATTTCGTGACGAATAATATAAGTACTACCGGGTTTGGCGTTCTTATCCACTGATATAGTGGCCTTGTCTTTTCCCTTTGATTCAAATTCAATTGCTTTGTCCTTGGAGTTCTTATCACTCCAATTCTTTTCACTGATGCTTTGATCGTGTCCTGAAGCGATTTCCCATTTTTTTGATTGCTTGGATCCCTGCTGGCCACGAAGTTCTATATTCTCCTCGCCAGGCATGACGGTATACCGATTGCCTGACGATACTTCTGCAAAAACGGATACTTTGTCTTCAACGCCCAGCGTATTAACCTTCTTGGAAGGCCTCTTTTCTGCGGAAGGATCATTGGACTCTTCCATGGAAGAGTCCTGATCTCCACTAGTGGAGATGCCGGCCTTGTCGGCTTCCTCGGGGTCTTCGGGCTTGGGGTCGTCCGTCGGATCGTCGGTGCCCTCGTCCTTGGTGTTGTCGGACTCGTTGTCGGATACAACTTCGTCCTCACCGTCGCTCTTGGACTGGTTTGCCTCGGATTGGTCGGCGTCCTTCGACTCCTTGGTTCCGATCTCGTCCTCGTTCGAAGCCATCTTCTTGTCGCCAACTTCGTCGGTTTCGGCCTGAAGGGCGGTCTGGGCCACCACTTCATCTTCCTCGGCGTTGGCGAAATCGGTGAACATGCCGATGTTCAGGAACGAGAACACCAGCAGCAACGACAGCAAGACCGACAAGAACTTGCCCTCAGTGGTGTTCCGCGCATCCATGAACCGCGCGATACTCCGCATACTTCCGCACCTTCCTTCCATGTTTCACTACTTCGTTTCCGCTACCTCCAACGATGCGCTGCTACGTATCGCTTCGTTAAATTCCGCTGCAGAAAGGCCCAGCCATGTTCTTCGTTGCCCTTCTGCAACGGAATTTTTACCCAAGGGTAGACAATGGGTTATTCCACTGTAAGCTAATTTTTCCCGTTGGTAAACTGTCAAAAATGACAGTGGATTGCTTATTTATGTCATCGGTACTTATATTACGTATTTGAACTGGTGTTTTCCAAAAGTTCTTCGACTATAAGAAATTTACCCTGTCAAATCGATTTGACAGGGTAAAGACTAGGAAAGTTTCCACTTCAAGCGAACTTTGCTCCGCAACCAACGGCGAACGGCGTCTTCCGCTACCGACCATGTTGCGCTTTTCGAACGATACAGTTTGCAATCTACCGCTGGGCCAGGTTGGAGATGAAGGCGCCTATGGCGGCGAAGGCGGCGCCCATGAGGACGATCCAGCCGAGGACGAACTTGCCCGGCAGCGATGACAACGCCATGATAAAGTAGCCGATGGCCGGTATCTTGGTAATGGCGCGGCCCACCACGTTTTCATACGGAGTCGGATGGGCGTCGATGCCGTCGTTGGCGTCGCCCTTGGTTACCAGCTCCTGTTCTTCGCGGTTGTTCTCTTCCACCCGGTGGATGATGACGTCGTCTTTGCGCCAGAACACGGCAATGTCGCCGGGCTGCAATTCTTCGGGAGCCATGGGCTCGGCGTACACCAGGCTGCCCACGGGAAGAAGGGGTTCCATGGACCCGGACACAATGGCGTAGGATTGCAAGCCCACGAGCCGCGGCACAATGGTGGCGCTCAGCGCCAAAGCGGCCACGGCCAACAGCAATGCCGCGCCCACCGCCGAGCACACCCGGGAAATAATGCGCAGACGCGCCAAACGACGCTGAACGTCGTGGGTGAAGGCATCGTGCCTGGTGTCAGGCATATTCGCCGCGGCTGGTATGTTGCCCATCGTTGTGCTCATGGGTATATTGTACGCTCCCGCAACCTCTCTTTTAAACGAAATTTGCGCTCTGTCAGTATACACGTGCGCGAAGCCCTTTCGAGCTTCGCGCACTCATACGTTCTTGGCTACGCTATGTCGGCCGGCAGCTTAGGCCTGGGTGTCGTCTCCCTTCTCGGCGCGGCGACGGCGAATGGCTATGGCCAGCACCACCAGCGCGGCCAGGGCCACAATGCCAATGCCCAACAGCGGCAGCATGTCGCCGGTCTTGGCGAGCAGCGTGTCGGCCGCGGGAACCTCGCGGGTCTTCTCGCGCTGCTGCGTCACTACCTCTTCGGCATCCATCATGGTGTCGTACAGGTTGATGGTGTTGTCGCTCAACTCGGCGTTGCCGTTCTCGGTGCCCTTGGTGACAGACACGTTGCCGTAATTGTCGATGACGAACTCCACGTCGTTGGCCAGACGATAGTCCTTCGGAGCCTTGAATTCGCGCAGGATGTAGGTCGTGCCCACATTCAGGGTCTTCTGCAGCTTCTCGGGAGCCTTGCCGGACGTCCAGCGGGCAATTTCCTTGCCGGTATCCTTCTCCAGAATGAGCAGCTCGGCGCCTTCCACCCATTCGTGGGTGCGGGTATCCAGCTTGCTTACCTGGAGTTCGGTAGCCTCGTCGGCCACGCCGCCGTCCTTGTCGTAGGTGAGCAGGATGCTGCCGTCGGCGCTGTAGCCCGGCTGGGCATTGGGGTCGGTCGCGGTCTCGTTCGCAGCGGCCTGCGCTTCGGCCGCAGCCATAGGCTGGGCCTCGGCGCCGGTTTCAGCCAGGGCCGCCGGCTGGGCAGCGGCATCGGCGGGCAGTGCTTTCGTATCGGTGTACTTCAGGGCATAGCCGTTAGCGGAAGAGGCATCCTCCACCAGGTAGAAGTAGGGGCTGCGGAACTCGCTGACGGTGTGACCCGCCGGCGCGGCCGTCTCCTTGAAGTAATACAGGTTGTTGGTGGACAGGCTGACGTTCTTGTAAGTGATCCAGCCGCCTTCCTCGGATGTGGCCTCAGTCAGGTAAATGTCGCCCTGGGCGTTGCTATTCACCATGTACAGCGCATACGTGGCACCCACCAGGCCCTCGTTGCGATCGGTCACGCTGGTCTTGCGCACCTGCAGATCCATGGGCCGCGTCTTGTTGGTGATGGTGGGGTGCCAATCGGGGTTCAGCTTCGACATATCGCCGATATTGGCCGGCTGCTTGTCGTAGTCGAGGTACTGCTCGTCGAAGCGCACGTTCTTGCCCGCGGCAGCATCCCAGTAGCCGTAGTACATGTCGGTGCACTGCAGCTGGCCTGTAGCCTCGTCCTGCTCGATAACGGTGGTGAAGGTGATAATCTGGTCGCTGTACAGCACCGACTGATCCTTCATGCCGCCCTTGCTGGTGTCCTCAATCACCCGGTAGTAGTAGGTACCGGGCTTGGTGTAGGCCAAGCAGCTGGGGTTTTCCAGGTCGCCGTTCACCGGGTTGGCCTTGTCGAAGTCCACCATACCGAACTCATCGTTGACGGTAGCGGAAATCTGCGTGCCCTCGGTGTCGGTGTAGTTGTTCACCTCGATGAGCTTGAAGGCGAACTCGCCGGACTTAATGGCGCGGCCTTCCAGGTTCTTATGAATCTTCGGGTCAACGTAGCACACCTGATCGGCCGGCTCACCACTAGCCGCATACACACTATAGCTTGCGGCACTCACCATGCCGAAGGTGTCGGAGTTGTAGAAGGCCACGTGTTCGGACGTGGATTCCTTCTCCGTGTAGGCGATAAACGGGGAATCCAGGTCGTCGGCATAGCCAAGAACTTCGTGCTTGGCGACAAGTTTGCCCTTGTCGGTTTCGTCGACAGCAACTGTCACCTTCACCACGTAGGCCGTGGTGTCTTTAACCCCATCACCATCTTCGGTAACGAGATAATAGTGGTTGCCGCGATCATCCTGATCGGTGGGAATGGCCTCATCGGCATCCTGCGCCTTGGGAGCTTCCACCTTGTACTGAATAGGATCGAACGCCACTGCGGCTTTGCCCTCATTAAAGGCAGAGGCTTCTACCGTCTTTGTCTGCTTTTCCAAGCTGTCGTTCTCAACCAACAGCGTCGACAAAGCCTCGCCTGCCTCGGGTGCCCGTTCGACTTCCTGCATCGTAAAGCTATACTCACCTTGCGGCTCGCCAAGACCGTAGAAGTACTTATCAGCCGTAAACTGCCACGTACCATTCGGCGTGTAGCGATTAGTGACGGTAATATCGGCTACCTGAGCCGTCACATCGGTACCGTTTACCGTAACGCTTTCCACCTTAGGAGTGACTCGGAAGACAGCACGACCATTTTCCTCAACGCGATCACCCGTCGTGCTCAGGGTTACTTCAACAGTCGCATCCGGAATCGTCGCCATGAACTCGTACTCGGCAGTTGCCGTTTCCTTCAACGTGAAGGTGAAGGTCTTCTGGCCACCCGACGCTTCATAGGCCTGCTTCGCGTAGTTGCCATCAGCGACCACAAGGGAAGTCTTGCCAGTAGAAGCATCGCTTTCCCCGGAGGCAACCTCTTTCTCATCATCACAGAGGACGAAGTTAAACGTACGACTATTAAGATTCAGATTTGCACCCAGCGTCGTCAGGATCTGCTTCGTCAACCCAAGCGAGAATCCTTCGTAGGCCATGGCAACGTTCTTGAACACCACGCCGTCATTGCCGACCGATTTCAATTTGTTGGAACCAGCTTCGATCTTCCAACAAAGAGGCTTGCTTGTAGTAAGACTGCGCCCATCCTCCGATACGTTTACCTCAATTTTTGCGAGATAGGTAACGCTGTCGTAAGAAACTCCCTCGGCATTGTCCGGTGCTTCGGCAATAACATACCAGTGAGTTTCTTTGGCCGATTGAGGCTTGTAGTCAAACTTGAAGGCAGTAGTGGCCGTCTGAGCCGATTGCACAGAATCAGGCATTTCGATAGTCTTCGTCTGATCGGGCTCGTTCGAGGCAATGGCTGCCAGGTCGACACCACTCTTCAATGTAGTAGGTGCACTGGACTGATCTACCAGGGAGTCAATATTGTTCGTGACTTCCTTCAGATTGAAGGTGGCTATGCCGGCGGGAATACCATCCGCGATTTTGGTAACCGGAAGAGACCCATCGGTCTTCAGTTGCAGAGTGTTGGTGATCACCAAATTGTCGGTGTTTCCAATTTTCACACTGGAGGGCGTTGTGGTGTAGTAGGTGGTGACGATGCTTCCAGTCGTCACCTTCTTTTCTACCTTCAAAGTCACAGTAACTGGAATACCGCTCTCGGGAATAGTAGAGCTGTAGCCAGCACCCTTTTGCTCATCAGTCAGCTCTTCGGTTAGCGTGAACGTTTCAGTGGCGCTCTTCTTTTTTCCTTTTAAACCGCCAAAAATAATGTTACCTTCTGTATCGTTGGTAGCCTGATAAGTTTCCTTGCCGTTTGACAATTTGAAAGTGAACTCACCAGCCTTTAGGTCGATCTTCTTGCCAGTATTAGCGCTGACAAGTTTCTTTCCCAGAGAAAGATCGTAAGAGTTGACCACTTCTTTCTTGTCAAAATTGCCAAATTCCAAGCTACCGTTGCAACCCACGCCGCCACCATGAGTGCTACTGCTATTGCCACGAATGATAACGGTACGATTAATACCGGTATTATCTGCCTTAGCTGTGCTCGTCAGGCCCAGAGATGCATCGGCAGCAACGAAAGACTCTCCCACAGGAATAGTCACCGTGCTGGCCACCATATTCTCTGTCTTATTGTCTTTATCCGCAGGAACACCAGCCATATAGCCCTTCCAAGCTATGCCATCAGTGTGGCTTTCCAAGTCGGTAGCCGATACGTAACTTGCTAAGGTGCAATAAAAGTCCTGAGCAAGGGAGGCTTTAAATTCGTTCTTTGCATAATTACCAGCTAGGGCAGTTTTTCCTCCATGAGTATGATTTTTTACTATACCCAAAGCCAGAAAATCACCCACGCCAACTTTATCATTGTCCTGCACTACTGATTTAGTAGTAAGAAACGATAAAGGATCGTTGCTCGGTCGGTTAGTTCCGCTGGCCGTGTTTCCATAAATTGCAGCACCATTGGTGAGCGTGCCGATACCAATTGCAGCATGAGGACAACCAGATATACCGCCACCCAAGCCTTGTGCCGTATTGCCAGTGATAAGAGCTGAATTGATTACAAGTTTAGTTCCAGCATTAACGAAAATACCGCCGCCGCCCCAATCGAACGTAGTTTGTGTTTCATTTCCTTCGATGTAGCCAGCATTGATTTCGCCCTCAGACCCTGCATAAAAGATGCCGCCGCCTTCGTGAGCGCTGTTTTTTGCGGTTTGAAGCTGTGCAGCCGTAAGACGATCGTTGTTAGCAACTTCAAGAGTTGTCCGGTTGTTAGAAACCTTCCCTCCGTTCATTACAAAGCGGCACTTCTTCCCTATGAGTATCCCCCCACCAGTTAGCGCCCTGTTTCCGTCGATAACACCTGAGTTCATGGTGAAAGAAGATTCCTGGCCGTTTGATGACTTGCGAACGAGGATGCCACCACCGCTTAATGCCCACACCTTCTCATCAGCATCAGGGCTATTGCACCAGGAGCCAGTTCCTCCTGTAATCGTTGGGCCTTTCGAACCAGCAGAGTCGCTTGCTTGCTCCTGCTCACCAAGTATTAGAGTACTTCCATCGACGATGATGACGGAGCCTTTGCCGGTACCTTTAATAGTGCCAGAGCCGTTGATGGTGACCTGGGCGCCGCCTTTGATGAGGATATCTCCTTTGAAGGTGCAGCCTTCGTTGATGGTGAGGATATGAGCGCCGCCATTGAACTTGAGGGGGCTACTTGCGGTGTAGTCAGTAGTCTTGTCAATTACTATATTGGCCTGACTCGGATCCAAAACAGTTCTGGATTGCGTGCGGGCGACCTTGGGAGATTCCGGGGTGTCGGCTTCCGGGTCGTCGGCCTGGGGTGCGGCTGCGGCCGCGTCGGCGGCGGCGGGGTCGCTGTCGTCCTCCGGGGTCTCTATTTTGTGGGAGACCATTTCTACGCCGTTTTCGTCGGTGTAGGTTTCAGCGGCGGCGTCTTCGCCTTCCTCGGTTTCACCCGTGTCAGCGAGGTCGGTTTCCTCGTCGGGTTGGGTTTCTGCGGCTACCTCGTCGGTAGCTACATCGTCCTTGGAACCGTAGGCTACGTTGATTTGCGGGACAAGGGCAACAATCAGTAGGATCGACAGGGCGATGCCCAAGAACTTGATGAGCGATTTGTTTTGCAGCAACTTGGTCATGTCGTCCTCCTCCCTTACAGGTTCATTCCGTCTTCGGCGGCCAGGTCTTCTTTCTTGCGGCGGCGCGTCCACCACCACAGAACCACACCGGCGGCCAGCAGCACTGCCACACCCGTGGCCACACCGATGGTCATGCCGGCGCCCGAAGCTTCAACGTCTTGGGCCAAGCCGGAATACAGCGGGTTCTCATCATCCGCAATGGTACGTTCGGTGGACGTGTCCTGGCCGTTCAGGTTGGCCAAGGGATTATCGTCATCGTTGATGACGGTTTGGCCATCACCGGCTCCCACGCCGGCATCGATGGCCGGGGCCGGAATGGTGCCGGTTTCCGTAGCCCCTTCGGTGGGCGCCGCTGCGGGGGCGGCGGCCACGGGCGCGGCCGTCATAACCGTGGTGCCGGGCACCGGCACTTCGCGCACGGTATCCACAATCTGCGTGCGGCGGATGACAACCTGAGAGTTGATCTCGTCATTCACGTTGCGATAGTAAATGGTGTAGGTACGGGCCGGGGTAAAGTAGCCGTGGCGGATGGCCGTTTCCTGGCCGGCCAGACGCACGTAGGTGTCTTCGCCCTGGGCGAAGGTTTCCTCACCCAGAATGTTCACCCAGTCATTGGCCTCCGGATCGATGGTGATGGTTTCGCTGCGCAGAATTTCGCTGTTGGCGATGTTCATGTACTGCACGGTAATATCGTAGGCCTCGCCGGGTACGTAATCTTCAGGCACGTAGTACACATACTGCATGACATCGGTGCCCTTTTCCAAGTCTTCCCAGGCGTAGGTGATGGGATCCATGTTGCCCGACCACGGCACCAGGCCGTTCTTCTTAGCCGGCGTGTAGGTGGCCGACTGGTCGGGGGTTACCGTGTACTGCACTTTGTCGATAAGTGCACCGGTTTCGCCGTTGATTTCCACCACAGTCAAGTTCACGGCCTTGGTGGTTTCCTGGGACAGGTACTTTGCAGTAACCGTGCGGCCAGCGGAATAGTCGTTTTCCTTGTCGCCCTTATCGAACTCGATCACCGGGTCGCCGGCCTCGGACCGAACGCTCTTGGCGTTGATGGCCTGGTTCTCGTCGGTAGCGTTGGTTTCCATGGTCCAAGAATCCAGGGTGTAGTAGTTCACGCCCCAGCTGGCGTTGGCGCGATCGGTGGCGGCACCGGTCTCGGCGGCCATGGCGGCGCTGACGGAGAAGGTGTTGGGCAGGGTGTACTGGTAGCCCTCGCCCTTCACGTCCACCGAATCGCTCCACAGCAGGTTGTTCTGTTCGTCTACATACTTAATAGTAACTTGATACGCGCCGGCATCAGCGTTATCTACCTGCATGACGCGAATCTGCTTGGTGGACTGCCAGGGAGTGAGGGTAACCGTGGTGCCGTTCAGTCGCTGAATGACACGGTAGTAGTTGGTCACCTTCACAGGGTTGCCAGACTCATCCTTCACCACGTTGCCGTTTTCGTCGGTCTGATTCACGCTGGCGAAGAAGGACTTCTTGATAGTCACGTCCTTGCCAGCGCCGATGTTCTCGACTACCTCGGTGCTGATGATGTTGCCCTTCTCGTCCACATACTTCACTGCACCGGTGATGGCATCGGCTTCCACTTGCTGGTAGGGAACTTCCAAGTACGTCTTTTGCTGTTCGTTGGTTTCTGCGGTTACCTTGGGATCGCCTGATTCGCTCACGCATTGATAAGCGATGGGGTTGCCGTCGGTGAGGTTCTTGTAGTAGGTAGTGCCCGCACCGATGGTGTCGGCGTAGTTGTCGCCCTCGCCCTTGGTGCGAATGCCCAGCAGCTTGTAGTCGGCGGTGCCGTCGGCGTTTTGCAACTTCGCGTACACCGGGTAGATGGAGCCTTCATACAGCGCCTCGCCGCCGCGCTTGGCGGCGTACACCTTCACGGTATAGCTGGGAAAATTGTTTTGGTCACCGTACACCTGCTGCACCGTTTGCGGTGCAGCAGACTCGCCGGCAATTTTCAGCGCGACAATATGTGCGATGCGGTCGGAGCTGGTATCGCCTTCGGTCGCATCTGCCCCATCGATGGTATAGGAGAAACGCGGCGCGATGACTTTGCCATCTTGCTCCAGCTCGATGTAGATGGTCTTGCCAACGCCGTTATCTACCCGGAACAGGTCCCAGCCGCCTTCGGCATTCACGGTCATGAAGTCGACACCGTGGATGTCGTTAGCCTGCACGGGTTCGGGAGCGCTCGGCGCGGCGGGAGTTTCGACCCCCTCTTCCGCAGCCGGATCGTCGGCAAAGGCCTGACCCACCAGCGAACCGCCGGTCATAGATGCCACCAAAGCCGTTGAAGCCATAACGGCAATGACCTTGCGGGCCCACGTGTTTTTGGATACGAAGTTTCGGCTTACAGCTTTCATCGTCTCCACCGTTCCTCCTGCGGGCGCTTTCGCGCCCCCTGCCTCTGTTCCGCCTCGCTTATACGGTGCCCTTTTGCCGCCGTATAAGCGTATACGCGCGCGAGGCGGCTGCCCCCACGCGCTTGCGGACTTTCTCTCTCTTTGCTGCGGAAACGGCGCTGTTCCTTCGACTGCTGCATCCGCAACATCTTGGTGCTCTCATGCGCTATTTTAGATGGGTCGGTAGGTTGTTGTCTACCTGTCAGTTCATCTATAAGCGAACGAGAACGGGATAGGTTTTCCCTTACCTTTATAAGAATAGTAAGATTTGCCGATTTGTCAGGGATTTTTCCAATTTGACACTCAAATGACTGGGTAAAGAATAGGTAAATAGTTGCCTGACTGTTATCTTTTTGACGGTAAACGGCAGGAAACGTCACCGAGCGCTAGACGATAGTCACCGAACGAAGTTTACAGAATCGTCGATCCTCTGCGGGCTATACAAAAACGAGCGCCTGCCGTAGCAGACGCTCGATGAATCTTGGTGGAGCGTAGGGGGATCGAACCCCTGACCTCAGGCTTGCAAAGCCCGCGCTCTCCCAGCTGAGCTAACGCCCCGTGGCTTCTTTTTCCCATTCTTTGGTTGGCGATTTCTTTGAAAAACTGGGCCAGAATATAATAAACGCTCCACCGGCTAACTCGGCTCACGGTGGAGCGTTTATCGCAAAGTAATGGTGGGCCCGAATGGATTTGAACCAGCGACCTCACGCTTATCAGGCGTGCGCTCTAACCAACTGAGCTACGGGCCCTTGAAAAAGTGCTTGATTATCTTACGTCAGGGAACCGGCTAGGTCAAGGAAAATTTTTACCGAATTGGAGAAATTCTTTTCCCAGTGGCCAGCGGCAGAAGTGGGAGAATAGGAGCATGAGGAAAGGAGGCTGTATGGTGCCGTTGAAAGTACTGACCTTGGTGGTAGCCGGACCCACACAGCCCTCGGTGCTGGTACTGCAGCCGGTGGAAGATTCCCCTGCTGGCAAGGCCCGCATCGTGCCCATTTGGGTAGGCCCCACGGAGGCGGCGCAGATTGGCATGGCCCTGGAGCATGTGAAGTTCGGCCGTCCCATGACCCACGACCTGTTCCTGGACGCCCTGACCAACCTGGATGCTCGGGTCGACTCGGTGACCATCTACCATGCCAAGGGGCAGATGTTCTTCTCCCACCTGGTGTTGAACCAGGGCGGCCGCCTCATCACCCTGGACGCGCGGCCGAGCGACGCCATCGCCCTCGCCCTGCGCCAGGACGCGCCCCTCTATATAGAGGAAGAGATGCTGAGCGCCGCCTCGTTCCCCTTCCTGTTCCGCGGAGAGAGGCAAACCGAGGAGGAGCTGGCGGAGTTCAAAACCTTCCTGGACCATCTCTCGCCCGAGGATTTCGGGGAGCTCTCGTAAAAGAAAGGCCCGCATCGCTCTCGGATGCGGGCCTTCGTTCTGCGTTGCAGATCAGCGGAAACCGCTATTCCTCGGTTTCGGCAGCCTCGACTTCTTCCACGACGGCGCCTTCATCGCCCTCGTCGCCGTCGATGTCGTCGATGGCCAGGGAGCCGTCGGTGCTCTCCTCGTCCAGCAGGTCGAGTTGGTTCTCGTCAGCCGGGCCCTCCTTCTTGGCCTTCTTCTTGCCCGTGGAGGAAATGGCCACGGCGCACACCTTGTCCTTGTCGGCCACGTTCATCACCTTCACGCCCTGGGTGGAACGACCCAGTTCGGAGATGCCCTTCACCGGGGTGCGCACGATGACGCCCTCCTCGGACACGATCATGATCTCGTCGTCGGGGCCAACGATCTTCATGACTGCGAGCAGGCCCTTCTTGTGGGTCATGGTGATGGTGTACACGCCCTGGCCGCCGCGATGGTGCTCGGGGTACTCCTCGATCTTCGTGCGCTTGCCGTAGCCCTTCTCGGTGATGACGAAGAGGTCGGTGCTGGGGCGGGCGATTTCCATGCCCAGCACGTGGGCGTCGGCGGGCACGTTCATGCCGCGCACGCCCATGGTGCCGCGGCCCATGGCGCGGGCCTCGGACTCGTCCCACAGGATGGCCTTGCCGGCGGAGGACACCATGATGACCTTCTCGCCCGGCGCCACGCGCTTCACGGAGATGAGCTCGTCATCGTCCTTCAGGTTGATGGCGATGAGGCCGTCGCGGCGGGTGCGGTCGTACTGGTCCATGGAGGTCTTCTTCACGTTGCCCTGGGCCGTGGCGAACATGAGGAACTCGTTGGCCGGGAAGTCCTTAGTGGCGATGACGGCGCTGATGGACTCGCCCTTCTCCAGGGGCAGCAGGTTCACGATGGCCGTGCCGCGGGCATGGCGGCTGGCCTCGGGAATCTCGTACACCTTCAAGCGGTACACCTTGCCCTTGGTGGAGAAGAACAGCATGTAGGAGTGAGTGGAGGCCACGAACAGGTGCTCCACGAAGTCGGCGTCCTTCAAGTTCACGCCCTGCATGCCCTTGCCGCCGCGCTTCTGCTGGCGGTAGGTGCTCACGGGCAGGCGCTTGATGTAGCCGGCCTTGGTCATGGTGACAACCATGTTCTCCTCGGCGATGAGGTCCTCCACCTCGATGTCCTTCGCCTCGCCGGTGATGCGGGTGCGGCGCGGGGTGCCGTACTTCTTCTTGATCTCCAGCAGCTCTTCCTTGATGACCTGCTTCAACAGGTTCTCGTCGGAGAGGATCTGCTTGTAGTAGGCGATCTTCTCGCGCAGCTCGGCCAGCTCTTCCTCGATCTTCTCGCGCTCCAGACCGGTGAGGCGGCGCAGGCGCATTTCCAGGATGGCGTTGGTCTGCTTCTCGGAGAGGCCGAAGCGCTCAGTCAGCTTCGCGCCCGCTTCCTTGTCGGTCTGGGACGAGCGGATGATCTGAATGACCTCGTCGATGTTGTCGAGCGCGATGATGTAGCCCTCGAGGATGTGCTCGCGCTCCTCGGCCTTGGCCAGCTCGTAGCGGGTGCGGCGGGTGACGACGTCCTTCTGGTGCTCGATGTAGTAGAAGAGGATTTCCTTCAGGGACAGCACGCGCGGGGTGCCGTTCACCAGGGCCAGCATGTTGGCGCCGAAGCCCACCTGCAGCTGGGTGTGCTTGTACAGCTTGTTCAGCACCACCTGCGGGATGGCGTTGGACTTCAGGTCGATGATGATATCGATGCCCTTGCGGTCGGCGGCGTCGTGGATGTTGCTGATTTCCGGCAGCTTCTTGTCGCGCACCAGCTCGCCGAGCTTCTCCAGCAGGCGCTTGCGGTTCACCTGGTAGGGAATCTCCTTCACCACGATGGAGGCGCGGCCGTTCTTCTTCTCCTCGATCTCGCACTTGGCGCGGATGGTCATGTTGCCGTGGCCGGTCTCGTAGGCGTCCAGAATGCCCTTCTTGCCCATGATGAGGCCGCCGGTGGGGAAGTCCGGGCCGGGCATGACGGCCAGCAGCTCCTCGGTGGTGACCTCGGGATTGTCGATCATGAGGCAGGTGGCGTCGATGGTCTCGCCCAGGTTGTGGGGCGGGATGTTCGTGGCCATGCCGACGGCGATGCCGTTGGACCCGTTCACCAGCAGGTTGGGGAAGCGGGCCGGCAGCACCGTGGGCTCCTGCAGGCTCTCGTCGTAGTTGGGCTGGAAGTCGACGGTCTCCTTGTCCAGGTCGCGCAGCAGTTCCATGGCCGGCTTGTCCAGACGGGCCTCGGTGTAGCGCATGGCGGCGGCGCTGTCGCCGTCGATGGAGCCGAAGTTGCCGTGGCCGTCGATGAGGGGCAGGCGCAGGCTGAAGGGCTGGGCCAGGCGCACCATGGTGTCGTACACGGCGGAGTCACCATGGGGATGGTACTTGCCGATGACGTCGCCGACGGTACGGGCCGACTTCATGTGGGGCTTGCTCGGGGTGTAGCCCGACTCGTTCATGGCGTACAGGATGCGGCGGTGCACCGGCTTCAGGCCGTCGCGCACGTCGGGCAGGGCGCGGGACACGATAACGGACATGGAGTATTCCAGGAAGGAGGTCTGCATCTCTTTACCGAGGAAGGCCGCGCGAACCGTGGTGCCCTCGCCGCCGTTGGCCCCCGCGATGATGGAGCCGTGGGGGTTCGGCATGTCCACCATCATGGAACGGGCCCGTTCCTCCTCGGAGATGGCGTGGAGCTCGGAGTCCTCCTCGTCCAGGGTGGAGGAAGCGGAGGCCACCTCGGCGTCCTCGTCGCCCTCGTCATCGGTGTCGACCTCTTCGGCCAGGTAGAGCTCGTCCTCCTCGGCGGCCTCTACCTCGTCGCGCTCGTCGGCGTCGAAGTTCTCGTCTTCAAAATCTGCCATTGGTTTCCTTTCTTAAAGAAACTTACTGGTCTTGTGCGGGGAAGGTGCGGGCGGTAGGTCCGTGCTCAAGCAATGGCTCGCTCGGTGGAACAGTCCACTGGACTGTTCCATTCGCTGCGCAACCTACGCGCGGACCTATCGCCCGCACCTT
>OFHN01001337.1_pt1 | contig 17704 bp, 22 predicted proteins | sample 1521321 | NCBI WGS metagenome assembly OFHN01 (sample SAMEA3504130, study PRJEB24116) | mouse gut metagenome | biome: mouse gut; feature: mouse-associated habitat; material: faeces | place: Denmark | collected 2011
CAGCCTAAGCAAATAGCGATGTCCCATAAATCAATATAATTGAGAAAAATGAAAAAACCAACCGACCGCAGTCCTATAATGGCTGTAATGGCGGAAATTATTTTATCCTTATAGTAGTGAAACATAATAAACATATTGGGACGGAAAAAAAGAATAATCAAAAAAGCTATCCAGATATAAATGTATCTGATATATTTTTTTCAGTCCCATCGTTTTCTAAAATGGCATGATTCCTATTTTTTCGGATGAAAATTCCCAATACGATGGTCAGAAGCATCTGCACCGCTTCGCAGGCAACCCATGTTATAGGGTCATAGACTGGTTGGAAACGGGGGATACAGAAATTTTCAATGAAATAGAAAACAGCATTACATAAAATGGATACTAGGATACATGTCCAAAAGAAACCCCTATATGTTTTTATGTTCATAATATGCCGCCTTTCTGAAATCCCAAGGTAATACCCCAATGTCCTTATACGGATTGGTTACGGCATGATGCAGTACTGGCAGGGCGTTGTGCCGTTCAAAATGCCATTTTCTGCAAAACCGATGTCAATGGCAAGATAATTGTCCAGCCCGTTCTGTTCCACAACGGAACAGCTGATTTTATGGAAAAATCCGTCTGTCCCTGTTTTGGAAACAAAAACAACATGCTCGTCCATGTACAGGCTCTTATAATCCGGCTGGCGGACAGAAGCTGTGTCAAACGTGAACAAAGCCGGGGAATAGCCGCAGGTCAGAATAGACGGCATCAGTCCCGCAAGCTGTTCCAGCGGTACATAATACATATCTTTATAGTACAGGACAGGTCCTGTGATGGCGATTCCGTTGACAAGTACAGAAGCCGCGACTTCCCTCGCAAGCACTGTTGTGCCGACAGCTGTTGCGGTGCTCGGCAGTGTGGTGTTTACTGTTGCCGGCGTAACTGTGGATGTTGTTGTCTGTGTTGCGGTTGCAGCCGTCTGCGTATTGGAAACTGTGGTCGTTGTCTGCCATGCCTGCCATGCGTGCCAATCAGGCTGGTGCGCGCAAAAGCGGGGGCTGTGGACAGGGCAAGCGAAAGAAACACAGCAGTAAAAACAAATATTTTTTTCATTGGGCAGACCCTCCTTTATTTTCCATCATAGCATGAAAGAAGGGCTGTTGAAAACTGGCAAAATGACGAAAATTGCGGAAATATGGAGGAAAGCGCCGTCATTCGCTTTGCAGGAGCAAATCAAGGAAATCTGCGGCGGCCAGCCCATGAAAATACTGTCCGATTTGTAGCCCCGAGATGCGTGCGACAAGGCTTTCCCGCTCCAAAGCCGTCCCTTTCAAAAGCTCCGCAAGTTCTGCGGAATCTGCCACGCCGAAGTAATCCCCGAAAAACTGCAAATCTGTTATTGTTCCGTTCTCCGTGTTCATGCAGACGTCAATGCGCCCGCAGCCCTCAAAACGCCTGTGTTTCTGTACGCGGTAAGCGGGGGAGGAACCATAATTCCATTCCCACTGGCTGTATCGCTCCTTTTTGATTTGCTCGACTGCGGCAAGCTCCTCTGAGGAAAAAACATATGGCGTTACTTCGTCTTTTTTCAGGATGTATTTCAAAAGCCGCGCCTTAAATTCTGCCAGCGTGAAGCCCTCGGGCAGGTAGGGCGCGATATTCGTCACGCGGCTGCGTACTGATTTCGCCGCTTTTGACTGAAATTTATCTGCGGAAACATCCAGTACCTCCGCTACGACAGATAAATCGGACTGGAACATCAGCGTACCATGGTGCATGATGCGCCCCTGCCGCAGATACTGCGAATTGCCGGAAAATTTCCGTCCTTCTATGGTAATGTCGTTGCGCCCGTTGACCTCTGCGGGAACGCCGAGGGAGCGGAGCAGTTCAGCAATGGGCTGGCAGAACAGCCGTATATCCAAATCGCCGGCATTTTCCGCATCCATAATAAAGGTAAAATTCAGGTTGCCCAAATCATGGTAGACTGCGCCGCCGCCGGAAAGACGGCGTACAACACGTACACCCCGCGCCTCTGCGGCACGCTGGTTGACTTCCGCAAAGGTGTTCTGATTTTTGCCGACAACGACCGTATTCGCATTCTGCCAAAGCATAAAATACTCTTGCCGCCTGTCCATCTGCTCGAAAACAAACTGTTCCAAGGCAAGGTTAAAGGCGGGGTCTGTACTGCTGGATTCCAAATAAATCATTGTAAAGCCTCCTCTTTTGTAAATTTGCCGCACAGGGCGTCTTTGGGGCGGACTGATGCCCCTGTTAGTATCCTACCATACTATTCCGGAAGAAAAAAGCATTTTTTGCGGGGAGGGCGTGATTATGATGTTATGGCAGCGAAGGAATCATACATCTGCGTTAAAGGCTGACGACTTCTTAAACGAGGATTAAACACTCATAGTTTCTCCTTGCGTTGCTTTTGGCGGCAGACCTCTGGACAGGTTCGCAAAGCGAACTGCCTTTATAGATATCCTCATAAATTGCAAAGCATACTTGACAATAATTGCAAAGCGTGCTATACTAAAATTACAAAGTATACTTTGCGTAATACTGTTGTTTCGGTACGAGGAGGTGTTTTATGAAAACTAATATTGCAGAACTGCGGAAAGCAAACAAAATTTCGCAGGAAGAACTGGCACGCGCCGTTGGTGTGACAAGGCAGACGATTACATCTATAGAAGTCGGAAAATATATTGCATCGCTGCCTTTAGCGCATAAAATAGCCGTTTATTTTGGCATGGCAATCGAGGATATTTTTATTTTTGAGGAGGAATGAACGATGACTTTTGACAAACGCTTGAAACTGCGGCAGATTGCATCTGTAATCTGTTTTCTTGCAGGGATTGGCATGATATTCCTTTCCTTTCGGCTGGAGGGGCAGGGAGGTTTTCTCTATTTACATTCCTATTACTGCGGCGGCGGTGGCGGAATTATCGGTGCGTCAGCCGTAAATTTTTTCCGTGCCCATTCCCTGCTGCACAATCCTGAAAAACGGCGGGAAGCGGAAATCAGAGAGCTGGATGAGAGGAATGTGTATATCCAGCGCGCTTCCTATTCGATTTTTGTGACACTTTCGCTTTTGCTGACCTGCGTTGGTTCGTTTGTTGCAGCACTGTTTAACCCGGTGGTCTGTTTTGTGCTTCTGGCTGTCATAATGTGCCAGCTGATTCTGCTTCTGCTGGTTACGCTTGTTGTCAGCAGAAAATATTGAAGTATTGGGTGTTTCAGGTTGTTTTAAGTTTTGACTTTCCATGATTGGCTATGCTATAATATACCAGTATGTAAAAATTTTAGGAGGGACAGTATGTCTAACGGCAGACAGAAAAATATACGGAATTTTTGTATTGTAGCACATATTGATCATGGCAAATCGACTCTGGCGGACAGGCTTATACAGAAAACGGGACTGCTCACCGACCGCGAGATGCAGGAGCAGGTACTGGACAACATGGATTTGGAACGTGAACGCGGTATTACCATCAAATCGCAGGCAGTGCGTTTGATTTACCATGCAGAGGACGGGCAGGAATATGAATATAACCTGATTGACACACCGGGTCATGTTGATTTTAACTATGAGGTTTCCCGCAGCCTGGCGGCATGCGAAGGTGCGATTCTGATTGTGGACGCAGCACAGGGCATTGAGGCGCAGACGCTTGCGAATGTTTACCTTGCGCTGGATAATAACCTTGAGATTCTTCCGGTAATCAACAAAATTGACCTGCCCAGTGCAAACCCTGCATGGGCAAAGCAGGAGATTGAGGATATCATTGGCATTCCTGCGGAGGATGCGCCGGAAATTTCCGCAAAAAACGGCATAAATATTGAGGATGTTCTGGAGCGCATTATTACAGATATTCCTGCGCCTTCGGGCGACCCTGACGCACCGCTGAAAGCCCTGATTTTTGATTCCGTTTATGACCAGTACCGCGGTGTTATTGTACTGATGCGTGTATTTGACGGCAGTATCCGGAAAGGCAGTAAGGTCAAAATGATGGCAACGGGCAAGGAATTTGACGTTGTGGAGGTCGGCATTTTTGGTCCCGGGCGTTTCCTGCCCGCGGAGGAACTTACCGCCGGCATGGTTGGCTATTTTACGGCAAGTATTAAAAATGTGGCGGATACCCGCGTAGGCGATACGGTGACGGAAGCGGCAAAGCCCACGGCGGAAGCCCTTCCCGGCTATAAAAAGGTGAACCCTATGGTTTACTGCGGTGTTTTTCCGGCAGATGGCGCAAAATATCCCGACCTGCGTGACGCGTTGGAAAAACTCCAGCTGAATGACGCCGCGCTGTTCTTTGAGCCGGAAACCTCTGTTGCGCTTGGCTTTGGTTTCCGCTGCGGCTTTTTGGGCTTGCTGCATCTGGAAATTGTGCAGGAACGTTTGGAACGGGAATATAATCTGGATTTGGTAACGACTGCCCCCAGCGTTATTTATAAGGTTTATTTGACGGACGGTACGGATTTTGAGCTTTCCAACCCCAGCAATATGCCTGATCCGGCGCGTATTTTGAAGATGGAGGAGCCGATTGTAAAGGCGGAAATCATGCTGCCGAAGGATTACATCGGCCCGATTATGGAACTCTGCCAGCAAAGGCGCGGCGATTATATCAGTATGGAATATCTGGATTCTACGCGTGCGATGCTGACATATGAAATGCCGCTGAACGAAATCATATATGATTTCTTTGACGTGCTGAAATCCCGCAGCCGCGGCTACGCATCTTTTGATTACAGCCTGATTGGGTACCGCGAAAGCGAATTGCTGAAGCTGGATATCCTTGTTAACCGTGAGCCTGTGGACGCGCTTTCGTTTATAGTGCATAAAAGCTCTGCAATAGACCGTGGACGCAGAATGTGCGAAAAGCTGAAAAAGGAGATTCCCAGACATTTGTTTGAAATTCCCATACAGGCGGCTATCGGCAGTAAAATTATTGCACGCGAAACCATCAGCGCACTGCGTAAGGACGTTCTGGCGAAATGCTACGGCGGGGATATCAGCCGAAAGAAAAAGCTGCTGGAAAAACAGAAGGAAGGCAAAAAACGGATGCGGCAGATTGGCAGCGTAGAAGTACCCCAGCAGGCATTTATGAGCGTATTGAAGCTGGAAGAAGAATGATTGCAAACTTTTGCGAATAGATTTTGGGCAGGCAGAAAGGCAGGGGGAACCCTGCCTTTTCAACGTGTCAAAAAAGGCTTTGAATAGTGGGCATAGCCCGAGCCTTTTTTGACACACTGATTAAAAAATGCTGTTCTCTGGAAATTTTCTCTGAGAGGGCTTGCTATTTTTCAGGAAGGATGGTAATATAAGATATGACTACGGAGTAGTTTTGCTTGCGGAAGGAGAGGTTTTATGGAAAAAAAGAGGGTATCCAGTACAGAATCGGCAATCCTGAAATTATTATGGAAGGCAGACGATGCCTTGTCTGTTGCACAGGTTACACAGCTGATGGAAACGGAAAACAATATCAAATGGTCTTACAATACAACAGGGACGATATTGAGGCGTATGGATAAAAAGGGCTTTGTTACCGCCACGAAAAGAGGTCCGGCGTTTTTCTATACGGCTGTGCTGAAAGAAGGCGAAACGCTGAATGGTGCGGCGGCGTTTGTGGAACGCTATTTCCAGGGTTCCCTGCATAATTTCCTTGCCGCTTTTTCGGAGGAACGGGATTTTACAGACGAAGAATTTGAGGATATAAAGGATTGGGTGAAGCGGCTGGATGGAAACCGTTAACGGAATATTCATGCTGGTATGCATGCTTACCCTTTCCGGCAGCATGATTAGCAGTTTTTTCCTTGTGTCACAGACGCTGATATACGATTTTACATCTGCCAATTTTACGGCAAAGCTGAATAAATTTGTCATGTTTTCATTGATTATCCCATATTTTTTGCCGTGGTCAATATGGGACCAGTCTGCGAAAATTCTGCTTGAGTACGACTTGATAGTTACTTTAGAGGAAGGGACGCTGAAAGATGCAGTGTATACGCTGCGGGAAGCGGTTCATTTTGCGGACGTCATTCAAATTCTGTGGCTTTGCGGCATGGTGGTATACCTGATTTTCCATGCGGCTGTTTTTGCTGCATTTCTCCGCAGGGTCAGGGAAAATTCACGTGAAATTGAAAAAGGGGCATGGCGGGCAGAATTTGATGCACTCTGTGGGGAAAAGAAGATGAAGACAGGAAAAATAAGGCTGCTTTCAACCACGGCGGCAACGAAAATCTGTACGGTCGGCGTGGCGCGGCATATCGTATTGGTGCCGGAATATCTGCTGGAGCGGCTGGATGCGCACGAAATCAATATTGTTTTGCGGCACGAGCTGACACATATCGAAAAGCATGATGTTGCCGCAAAAGTTGCAGCCCTTGTGCTGTGCTGCATTTTCTGGTTCAACCCGCTGGCGCACATGACGAAAAAGACGCTTTTCGGGTGGCTGGAATTGAGGTGCGATGAAACGGTGCTGAAAGCTGCGGACGCATCTTCCCGCCGCGCTTACAGCGATACACTGCTGAAAATGATGAAGGAACAGCAGGGGCAGAAAAAACGGAAGGGACAGGTCGCGGCGGCATGCTTCAGCAGGGAACAGAGCGCTGATTTTGTCAAAAAGAGATTTGAAGGGGTTTTCCAAAATAAGTGCGGAACGGCAAAATTGGCAAAGACAATCATACTGACAGGGGCAGTCTGTATGATTGCATACGCAAATTCTTTTGCGAAGGAGCTGGACCATGCGACATTTTATGTGTTTTCCAACCATCTGTGCCTTTCCCAGAAAGGTGAATCTTATATAGAGAAATGTTCTGAAAACGATAACGGGTTTGAGTATGTGCCTGTTAACAGAGTGACACTGTTGGAGGGGATACTGCCGGGAATGAGCGGCACAGCGGAATACAGTATTGTTTATCCGGATGGGACGAGGGAAATTTTTTCCGGACAGGCTGCGGATGGGCCGCCGCATGAGCATATTTTTCAGAATGCAAACTTGAAATGCCACCTGAAAAGCGATGACGGTTCCTGCAAACTTTCGACCTATGCGGCAAGGGTATGTGAAACCTGCGGCAAAATGCTCACGAGCAGTAAATGGATGCAGCGAAACACTGCATATGAATGTAATCATGTGTGAGATCTTTTGAAAAGGGAGATTGGGGGAGGCGGTTGGATTGGGACGAGGATTCAAAGGTAAGATATTCCGCTTTACCGGCATCGGGGTATTGCTGGTACTGTTCGTTTTTGCGCAGGTACGGGGCAGGGAAACAGTTGGGAACAGCGGGAATGACATTGAGGTGCAGGAAAATACTGCGGAAAACGAGAATATGCATGAATATTTTCTGCCGGAAGGTTATACGGAAATACCGCAGATGGATGTGGAAGAAAACGGCGTACATATAACGGGTGCGGTGCTTGTGCATGATGGGATGCCATATGCACTGACGAAAGAAGAATACCTGTTCCTGCATAGCGGTATGGAGGATTTACAAGATGCATTGATTGAAGAACTGCTTGCCAAAAGAAAGGGGAACGGCGGCAAATAGACTGTCAAAAAACTTGAATTATCGCGGAAGGGTTCGGGAAACGAAGCATTTCCCGAATGGAACCCGCAGGACGGGCTTTGCCCGTTCGAGGAAAAGGGTGAGTTTCAAGGCTTTTTCAAAAGCCGATGGAACGAGTCCCTTTATTCCGACAGACCCTCAAAAAAGGCTTGAAGGCGTAGCCTGAGCCTTTTTTGATACACAGGAAACGCCCATGAACAGCTGTTCATGGGCGTTTTTCACGCCTGTATGACGCGTCAATCCCATTCGATTTCATCGCCTTCCTCGCGCACAAGGTGGCAGAGTTCCTCCTCATTTTCAATCAGGGAAACAATGATTTCAGCAAACCGTTCTGCTTTTTCTTCATTTTCGTCTGTCATATCATAATAAGCGACATAGGAGCCGGCTTCGGGGTCGCTTTCCAGCCCGTCCAAAAGCTCAGGGTCGTTTTTCGCAAGGTAATACTGAAACAGTGCGTCCCAGTTGTAGCCATTCATATACGCGTTTTCGTTGATGGCATAGAGCTTTTCGCCGACCGCAAAGGGTTCGTCATTTTCATTCAGGAACCACAAATCAATCCTGTCGTCTGTTTTATTGATTTTTACATAATCAGCCATATTGGTATCCCTCCGTTTATTTGCTTTGTCTGCCTGATTATTTTTATCCTATCACAACATGCGGCTATCTGCAACAGGAAAGCTGGCAGAGTTTGGCGGGACACGCGCAGGATCGAAACGGCATATTGCAGGAAGAATTTGACGGGAAAAAGAAAGTCTGCTATGATGAAAGAAAATGATTATTTTTTATGGAAGGGTCTTCCGGCTTATGCCGGAGGGCGTTCCAGATGGGAAAGGATTTGTGTATAATGGGATCTGCGAATTATTTTATGATGCTTCTGGTAAGTATTCCGGCAATTTTCATCGCAACGACTGCCCACGAGTTTACCCGTGCGGCGGTATCCTCCGCTTTGGGGGACAATTACCCCAAAAGCCAGGGTCGGCTGACGCTGAACCCCTTCAAACATTTCGAACCGATTGGTTTCCTCCTCCTGCTTTACAGCGGCGGCTTTGGCTGGGGCAGGCCCGTGGACACAAGCGCGCTTTACTACAAAAACAGAAAACGCGATACGCTGCTGACGGCAATACTGCCCTCGGTGGTGAATCTGGCGCTTGGGGTGATATTCCTATGGCTGTATCTTTGGGTATATGCAGAAATGGGGCTTGGCGCATATTCTTTTGCCGCAATATTTCTGAACACTCTTTACCGGTATAATTTCGGGCTGGCAGTGTATAACCTCTTGCCCGTAGCCCCGATGGACTGTGTGAAGGTGCTTTCTGTTCTGATGCCCGCGAATACGTATTTCCGCTATATGCAGAATGAAAAGCTGATACAGGTTGCTTTTTTGATGCTGATGTTCTTTGGATTGATTACAGGCATCATGAACACGATTATTCACAGTGTAATCGGGCTTTTCAGCGGTCTGTTTTTTATTTTTTAAGAAAGGGCTGGGCGCAGGATGGCGGAAACGATGCAGGTCAGGCTGGATGCATTTGAGGGACCGATGGACCTTCTGTACCACCTGATTGAAAAAAACGAGATTGACATTTATGATATTCCCATTGCGTCACTGACGGAACAGTATCTGGAATTTCTGGAAACTGTGGAGGACAGGGACATGGACGGCATGAGCGAATTTCTCGTTATGGCGGCAACACTTCTGGAAATCAAAAGCAAGCTGCTTCTGCCACGCCCCCGGAATGGGAATGATGAGGCGGAGGCTGACCCAAGGGAGGTTTTGGTGCAGCGTCTGCTGGAATATAAAAAAATAAAGGACGCGGCAGATACGCTCAAGGAAAAAGAGGAGGAAGCGGCGCAGATTTATTATAAGGAAGCGGACGCTACTGTTGCGAAGCTGAAGGAGCAGGAGCCTCAGGAATTGGAAGATATTCTGCTTGGGATTTCTCTGGACGATTTATATCAGGCATTCCGGCAGGTGATGGCACGGAAAGACGCAAAGGCAGACCGGACGAGGGCTGGTTTCCGTGCCGTGCAGAAGGATTTATTCACGGTTGGCGAAAAAATGGAATATCCGCGACCTGCTTCTGCTCCGTCCAAGGGCCCGGACGCCGTTTCATACGATTTTCCGTCAGACGGCGGGAAAAATGGAGAAAGTGGTGACCTTCCTCGCTTTGCTGGAGCTGATTAAGCGTAAGGAGGTGCGGATTTCTCAGGAAACGAATTTTGCGGAAATCTTTATCTCAAAATATGAGGAAGGGACAGGGAATGAGATTATCTGAATTGGAATCTGTGGTAGAGGCACTGCTGTTTATTGCGGGGGACGCCGTCCCGCTTGCGTCCATCGCGCAGACAATAGAACTGGATAAGGCGACGGCGAAAGCGGTGGTGCAGTCTGTGGCGGATAAATATGAACGGGAAAAACGCGGTCTTCGTATTGTGGAGATAGACGGGGCGTTCCAGATGTGTACGGCGGCGGAATGCTTTGAATATATCCGTAATATGTATAAAAGCCCGCAAAGGCAGGGGCTGACACAGGCCTTGCTGGAAACATTGGCAATCGTGGCATATAAACAGCCGATTACAAAGACGCAGATTGAGGAAATCCGCGGTGTAGGGGCGGAACATGCCATCAGCAGGCTTCTGGAAAAACGGCTGATTTGCGAGGTGGGGCGGATGGACACGCCGGGCAGGCCTCTCCTGTTTGGAACGAGCAGCGAATTTCTGCGGTATTTTGGATTCAAGAGTATCGGTGAACTGCCGCCGCTGGAGGAGGAACCAGAGAAAGGCGGGCCGTTTCCGACATAAATGATACCTTCGCTTGACAAAGCGTGTATCCCCTTGTCAAGCAAAGGTAGGATTTCGGAAGGGATGGTGACGGTATGGCGGAAGAAAAAGACATTCGGGAACTGGTGGACGAGGATATTGTCTATTGCAGAAGGGTCTGGGAGGAATCCTCTTATGACAGCGATAAGATGGAGGGGCTGTTCCATATGCTCCTCAGCCGCTATATGGATAAAATCAGCGGTTTTTCCAAGGGCCTGCGCGTCATCCAGCCCTATGATGATACGGCGGAGCGGGCGGAAACCTCCCGGCAGAATGTGCGTATTTTGCTGGAACGGCTGCATGGGTTCCGTGAAAACGGTTACAGCAATGACGGGCTGATGGAATACTATATCCGCAGAGAACGGCAGGAGCTGAACATGGATGCGGATTTTACAACGGTGCGGCTGGAAATCGGCATGATGGACTGCCTGCACAAGCTGGAACGAGATGAAATCATTGCGCATATTGACGCAATGGAGGAAGTCTGCGCTCAGGTAGTGCCCAAACGCGAAAAATGGGAATCGCTTCGGGAGCACCTGGTTTGGCTTTCCGGCAAAAATGTAACAGTGGCTATGAAAATACTGCCGCTGTTTTTCAGGATAAATTGAGGGCTTTTCTGTATGCCCGCAAAAGGATGGTGAACACTTTGGTTAAGCTTATCGTGTCAGATATGGACGGGACGCTGGTGGATGATGATAAAAATATCGACCCTGAGATTTTTGGACTGCTGCCGAAGCTGAAAGCGGCAGGAATCCGTTTTGTGGTTGCCAGCGGCAGACAGTATCCAAGCCTGCGGGACGATTTCCGCGAACATATCGGAGATGTTGTTGTAATTGCGGAAAACGGCGCGTTCGTGATGGATAACGGGAAGGAACTTTATTCGCGCTGCATGACGCGGGAGGAAGTCCATAGCTGTCTGGATTCGATTGCGAAGGTGGAGGGCGCGCTGCCCCTGCTCTGCGCCAAAACATGCAGCTATACAGACAACAGCGAATTGTACGAACACCTGAAATCACCTCTGTTCAATTATACCATGCGTCTGGTAGAGGATTTATATGCGGTGGAGGATGAAGTCATAAAAGTTTCGGTAATTGAACATGCGGGAAACGGTGCTGCGCACTGCTATGGGCTTCTGCGTCCCCTGCTTGACCCCGCTCTGAATCTGGTGGTTTCCGGCGCGACTTGCATGGATACGGGCATACGCGGCATAAATAAGGGCACAGCCGTAAAAGCCTTGCAGGAAATGTGGGGCATTTTGCCGGAGGAAACAATGGTTTTTGGCGACCAGCAGAACGATATGGAAATGTTTGAACAGGCGCATTACAGCTTTGCCATGGAAAACGCCGCGGCAGAGGTCAAAGCGCGGGCGCAGTATATCGCCGGCAGCAACAACAGCGGCGGCGTGGTGAAAGCAATACGGGAATATACAGGAATCTGAGAAACGGAGAGGATTTATGAAAAAGGCGGCAAGCTTTGCCTTGGGCTGCAAGGTGAACCAGTATGAAAGCGAGGCGATTGCCGAACTTTTTGTGGAAAAAGGGTATGAAATTGTGGGCGTAAACGAGCCTGCGGATGTTTATGTCATCAATACCTGTACGGTGACGAATTTTGGCGATAAAAAATCCCGCCAGCTGATTCGCAAGGTAAAGCGGCAGAATGAAAACGCCATTGTTGCGGTTGTGGGCTGTTACGCGCAGACTGCGCCAGAGGAACTGATGAATGTGGACGGCGTAAACCTTGTCATCGGAACGAAGGACAGGGCGCGTATTGTGGAGCTGGTAGAACAGTATGACGCAGAAGCTGGCGCGCAGAGCTATGTGACGGATATCATGAAGGAACGGCTTTTTGAGCCGCTTTCGATACAGAAGCTGGCGGACCGCACGCGGGCATATCTGAAAATTCAGGACGGATGCAGCCAGTATTGTTCCTACTGTATCATTCCTTATGCCAGAGGGCCAATCCGCAGCCGTGAGCCGGAAGATGTTCTGGCGGAGGTGCGGCGGCTTGCGGCGAACGGTTTTCGGGAAATCGTGCTGACAGGAATCCACGTAGCAAGCTACGGCAAAGACAGGCGGGATACCAGTCTGCTGGATATTCTGCGGCGTGTGCATGAGGTGGACGGGATTGAGCGGATACGTTTCAGTTCCATAGAGCCGAATGTGGTGACAGAAGAGTTTGCGCAGACGATGGCGGCACTGTCGAAGGTCTGCGGCCATTTCCACCTTTCCCTGCAAAGCGGGTGTGATAAGACACTCCGTGAAATGAACCGGAAATATGATACGGAAAAATACCGTCAGGCGGCGGCGATGCTCCGGCGTTACATGCCGGATGCAGCGCTGACGACAGATATGATTGTGGGTTTTCCGGGGGAAACAGAGGCGGATTTTGCGGAAAGCTATGCCTTTGCGGAGGAAATGGCATTTGCGAAGATTCATGTTTTCCCATATTCCCCGAAACGTGGGACGCCTGCCGCCGAAAGAAGCGACCAGCTGCCGAACGCCGTAAAAACGGAGCGCAGCCATAAGCTGATGCTTTTGAGCGACAAAATGAGTGCGGATTTTCTGGCAAAGCATATCGGGTGCGATATGGACGTATTATATGAACGGGAAACGGCGGAGGGGGTTTTTGAAGGGCATACGATGAACTATATTAAGGTATCGGCGAAAAGCGGGCAGGATTTGCGTAACCAGATACTGCGTACGCATATGGTACAGACGGAAGGCGAAGGGCTGACGGGGGAGATTCCGGCGGAGTTGTGACGGGAGGAATGGACGTGTATGACGCAAAAAAGCTGAACCGGAAGAAAGCGGCTGTCAGGAAAGAGCTGGACAGCCTGCGGAAGCAGGAAGCAAGGCTGATGAAGGCGGCAAGCCATAGCAGGGATGCCGGTTTCTCAAACCGCCTGGAAGAAAAAATTCCGGCTAAGGTGCAGGAAACCCTCGAAAAAGCGTTTTGCAGGGCATTCGGCATTGTGTTTGAAAAGGGGACGCATTTCATAGAAAAAGGAATCCGCAGGGAAAGCATGCAGGAGGACCACGCAATACAGAACTATGCGGCGGAACTGCGCGGCACACGCCGGGAACTGCGAAAGATGCAGAAAAGTGCGGAGCTGGCAGGGCTGCGGGATATGGCTGTTACGACAGTGGAGGGCGTTGGTCTGGGTGTGCTGGGCATTGGCCTGCCGGATATTGTATTGTTTATCAGCGTTCTGCTGAAAGGCGTCTATGAAACGGCTCTGCGGTATGGCTTTGATTATGATTCTTCGAGGGAGCAGATGTTTATACTGAAGCTGTTAGAGGGTTCTGTAACAAAAGGTGGGGACTGGGAACGCCTAAACGCGGAAATAGATGGATTTTTGGAGCGGGACGAAGGAATGGTATCCTCCGGAGAAGCGTTAAAGGCGCAGATAGAGCAAACAGCCAGTGCTTTTGCGGCGGATATGCTCCTTCTGAAATTTATACAGAGCCTGCCGGTTGTTGGAATGATAGGCGGCATGGGGAACCCTGTGTATTACCATAAAGTTATGAAATATGCCGGACTGAAATACCGGAAACGATACCTCTGCGGTCTGGAACGCCGCTGTCAGGAGGAAGAACGGAAACAGATCTGATGTTTGTTTATCTATAAGTTTCATGCAGGATTTTTGGATTTTTCCGCACGATTGTCCCCTTCAGCCATATTATGGGAAAGAGGGGGTGAGGCGATGCTGAAAGAACGTGTTCGGGCACACAGCGATGCTGGGGAGGACTGTGCCCGCATCATATTGCAGTCTGCGGCGGAAGAATATAGCCTGGATATGCCGGAAACGCTGCTTTCCGCCTGTACAGGGCTGAATGGCGGCTTTGGCATCAACGGGCTCTGCGGCGGGCTGATTGCGGCAGTCATGGTGCTGGGTCTGCTGTTTGATGAGGAAACAGTGAAGGTAAAACGGATACAGTTTCTTTCCGCGGCACAGGAGCGGTTCGGCGCGCTGGACTGCGGCAGGCTTTCCGCCTTAGGGAATGGTGTGGACTGCTGTGAACTGCTGGAGGAAATTGCGGAACTTCTGCAAAGCACAGCAGAAACGCCGGAGTAAAAAAAGCCCTCTTAAGTCAGACCGTCTTAAGAGGGCTTTTTTTAATTTTCGTTTTTTTCTGTTTCGGGAGATTCCAGCGGAGTCGGCACAGCGGGAGGATTTGACGGGCGCGCCGAGCGCAGACGTTCATTTTCCTGCCGGAGCGAGCGAATTTCCTGCTCCATTTTATCCATTTGCGCTTTCCAGCGGGCGTTCACGGTGGTGATTTCATCGCTGCGCTGTGCAAGGAGCGTGGAAAGCTCCTCCATCTGCTGTTTATGGCTTTCCTGCAATGCTGTATATGCCTTGGAAAAATCCGGTTGCCGGGGCGTTTCTTCCCTGTGATTTTGCTGGGGCAGGGGAGAGGCGGAAAATACGGCAGGCAGATAGCCGTGGTGCATGTCGCCATAGGCTTCGGCGGCGTTCAGCGGTATATCGTCCGCACCGAGCAGTTCGCCCTTCATGCAGTAGCCGGGAAAATGCTCTGTATACCGCTCTACGGGCCCAAACGTACCGCCGCTGTTTTGTGAGATACAACGCATGGGCTGGCCGTTTACTGTCCACATGGCAACAACATTTCCCTGTTCCAGATAAATCAGGCAGTTGTCACAGTTCATATCCTCCCAAAGTACGCGCGGCGTGCTGATAGCCGTAGTGTGCTTATACTGATAGACCACTTGTGAGCGGAACAGGCTCCGCACGATGTAAAGCATATGGATTTTTTCCGCGTCATTGACGATGGAAACGTCAAGCAGGGGAGAGGGCGTCTGTATCAGCGGCGTAACGCTGCCCATCGTGTAGGGCGTAAGGAGCATTTCCCGCGCGCTCAGGACGTTTTTCCCTGTGCGGTAATATAGTATGATATGTTCGCGGCTGAGCCTGCGGGCGAAAAACGGTGTGCGTCCCATTGGCAGAAACCGGTCAATCTGGTAGGGCTTTTCCCATTGCCCGTCCTGAAAAGAGGTATAGACAAGGGAATCTACGCCTGTGGATTCTGTCGGCAGGTGATAGACGACATGGAAAGCGTTTTCTGAGGGGAGGAGAAAAAATTTTGTCCGCCCCGTCTGGTGCGAACCGCTCATCATGGGGCGGTGTTCCCACTGGCTGAAATCCCGCGAGGAGGCAAGGAACAGTTGCCCTTCTCCGCTGGAATACAGCAGGTAGACGAGGTCGCCATACTGGCAGAGGGAGAACACCGGCGCGGTTTTTTCGGCTATTTTCTGCGGCGTGGTCCAGCCTTCCGCAGTATAGCCGCGGCTGAAGATACTGCCATGCTCGGAATAAAACAGGTAGAAATACCCTTTTTTTGTTTTGAGATATTTTACATGCGGATTTTGCATAAGAACGCTCCCTTGGTTGTTTTTTTACAGTTTATGCGGAGGATTTGGGAAAAAGAATGTGTTTGTCAGAATCGGGATAGGGGAAAATGGTGTCATTTTTTAGGAAAAACAGGGAACAAACCTGCCCGCCGGCCCGTCTGAATACTGGCAAGTCTTGTAATTGGAGCCGCTTTTGTTGCATCGTTGGAAAATTTGTAGTATAATCAGCACAATGGAGAAAAGTGTTTCATGAAGGCGGCGTGACAGGAATACAAGGAGATTGGATATGGACGAAACAGTAATTGTAATCATGCTGAAGGACGAAACGACGGGGTTTTTGGAAAAGGAACTGGACAGCTACACGCTGGCGGAAAACAGCGAACTGATTTTCAGCATCTATGCAGAAGGCAGGGATGAGAAAACGGTCACGCTCCGGCTGACCTGCGGCAGGACGCTGGAGGACTGGGAGTATGAAGCGGTGTACGATTATTATGATATGGAACCGGTGGGCGCGCTGGTGGAGGAAATCGCAGAGGAGGACGGGCATTATGAGCCTGTCTGGGCTGTGCGTTTGCCTTTTGAGCCGGAACGGGAGAAAATGGAAGAAAAGCTATGCGCCATTTTGGACGCACACAATGCGGAACTGCTTTCCGTATACGAAGCAATCAGAGATAAAGAGGATGATTACCGTGCAGAATAAAAAATGGAAATATCTCTGCCTTTTGGCAGGGATATGCGTTTTTATGATTAGCGGCTGCGGTTTTCGGGAGCCTGTACAGGAGGAAAAGCCTCCTGTGAGCGAAGAAACAAAACGTCCGAATCGGGAGATCATTGTCCCGCCGAACAGGGAGGAGCAGGACGAGGGTGATACTGCTCCGGATGAGCCCGAAGGGGAGGTTTCCAATGAAACAGAACAAAAGCCCTCGGAAGACAGGAAACCGGCGGCTCAGGGGAAGCCCTTCTGGCAGAGTGAAACCGCAAAGCGGGTGCAAAACCTGACTGAGACAGCAGCGGCGGCGCAGGCGGATTATAAAACGAACGGCGCAAAACGCGGCTGGATATCCAAAAATGGCAGGCTTTACGGCTTTTATGATGGGGCCTTTATTACGCCGGATATGCTTGTGGAGGAAGGTTATCTGGAAAGCGGCAGCGCGGACGCAAGTTATGAGCTTCTGCTGATTAACGGCAGCGATTTGGCGGAATATGACGGCGTGAATGTCCCGAAAGACAGCATGGATTTCGGTGTTTTCGCAGCTGTGAAGCAGTCGGGGAAATATATGCTGGCTTCGCCCTCCGGCAAGGTTGGGGCGATTTCGGAAGAAAGTTATAAAAACCTGCTTTCCCGCTATAACCAGAATCATGGGAAAATTGGGCGGCTCTCCTCCGCTTCTGCGGAGTATGAGCGGATATTGAATTTTATCAGTCTGTATGAAGGAAAGTTTGACAGCTATTATGTACGCGAAATTACCAAAGACAATAAATATGCTGTTGTGACGTTTTCCACAACGGCGGATACCGCGGCAGTCAAGCAGTATGTGCTGAAAAATGACAACAATTTCTGGGAGGTTGTTTATCCCAATGTGCAGATGGATTCCTACCCGATTACATATATAAACAGGCTTGTGCCAGATTTCAATGTGAACCTTCTGCCGGATTATAACCTTGCGTCATGGAAGGGCTATATCCTTTCGGAACAGGGCGGCGCGGTGGCGGCTTTGTTCAGCGGGCGGTATATTTCCAGCGTCAGCGAAATTTCGTATCAGTGCGCAACGGCAAACTGCGCGTATTTTGTGCTGACAGATGGCTCGCGCTATGCGGCTTATCGTTCAGGAGATTATTGGCAGGCTAAGCTGGTTTCCCCCGATAATGAAGCCAAAAACTACTTTAAGGAAAAAACAGGCTCGGATTATGGTTTTATAATACTGGATGATTAAGAACCTATCCGTAAATTATTTACGCACATCCT